>Ga0310120_10000041_pt1 | contig 89074 bp, 60 predicted proteins | sample CB27_AW_983_MG_FD_203506 | JGI IMG/M metagenome (GOLD analysis project Ga0310120, IMG submission 203506) | Marine microbial communities from Western Arctic Ocean, Canada - CB27_AW_983 | ecosystem: Environmental > Aquatic > Marine > Oceanic | place: Canada: Western Arctic Ocean | collected...
CAGCCCTCCTGTTCGCGATGGTGTTCCAGGCGTTCCCTCAGGGTCTTCCCTCCCGCCTCTTTCTCGTCGGGAAGCTCAGGAACATTGGGCGGCGGCGGCTCCGGAGGTTCGGCGATGATCTTACGCGCAAGCCAAGCCCCACGCTTCACCGGGTTCGACTCGTTGCCATCCGAGAGTCCGGAAAGAATCGCCGCCTGCGTAAGAACTCCACCCAGCGTCTCCCCCCCATGACGCACCGGAGCAAAGGTGAACCCATTCTCGGCCTTTCCACCAAGGCCGTAGTAGCCCGCAACCACATCGTTCGCCACGATGAAGTCGGAAGTAATGAGATTGCGAAGGGGTAAATTGTCCCCGATGAGATGAGTGACGAAACGAATGGGCTCCTTCCGCAACTCCCGCTTCGTCTCCCGGTTGAGGCGGGGGTATCTTCCCCCGTTGATGTTCACGATGTCAAACTTGTCGAGGCTAAGCCATTGCGAGATGAACTCCCCGGTGAACTGGCTGAAGCGATCATCCGCGACAAGACGCTTCACCTCGGACGAGAGAGACGCCTTGAGCTCCCCCCTGCTGGCTGCCGACAGGAGTTTCTCATCGGGGGTGGTGTTCCACAGGAAGTAAGACAGCTTGGCCGCCAATTCATGGGGCGAAAGCGACTCGGCCTGCGGACCCGCACTCTCCTCGGTGAGATACAGGAACTGCGGTGAGGTGAACACCACCAGAAGCACTTGTCGCACACTGCCCTGAAAGTCCCTGGTCAACTCATAGCGCTCGCGCCAAACCGCAAGCAGCGATTCCAGTTCCTTCCCATGAGGGGGGCGGCGGAATGCCCGGGTTGCAAAGCGCTCGATCACCTCCCGGGCATACGTCGGCGGATCATCCTTGTGGGGCGACGGGAAAAATATGTCGCGGTGGCCCTTTGGTGGCCAACTCTCGTAGAACGGCCCTTCGATCTCAACGGCCTGCAGCAGGACACGGGGAATCTGACGATCATCGGTGGGCTCGCTGCGAATCGCAATTTCCTGCAGGCCTGCCAGATAATTGGCGTTGCCCGTCTCGGTGTCCGGCGAAGCAAAGCTGCTGACCGGAGCGCGGAAAGAATAACGCTCAACCATCGAGGAGGAAACGGCTTTGGGTTCGGCGAACCGGGAAAGGCGCGCACCCACGTCCGTTCTCAACCCCATGTGGACGCTCACGTGCGGAACCCGCTTCTCAAAGGCCGCGAAGTGCCGGCCATTCTCGCTGTCCAGCGGAACTGGTGTCACGAGGGCGTGCCGGAGGTTCCGGCCATCACCATTCCCCACCTTCACGGGAAGGGATTGCGCGGGGAACCGGGCAACGAGCAGGGGGATCACAACCTCCCCATCCCGCCCCGGGGAGAACGGCCCCTTCAGCCTCTTACCGAAGGTGCGGGGCCCGATGTCGATGGTCATGACATCATCCTTGGGCGGTCCCTCCAGCACCACGTCGATCTGGTAGACTCCCGCGGCCGGAATTTCGAGGGTTGCCGTTTTCCCGCCGTTCACATCCAGCTCGAACCGGATGTTCGCCTCCCGCAGATAGGAGCTCGGCTGAAAACCGTCCTCATACCGGGCCGCCTCCACCGTCACCTGCAGCATGCCCGATCCCGGCAGTTCCCGTATTGGCATGGAGAACGTCGGAGCGGGACCCCGCTTGGTGTCGGTATCGGGGGTCCGCGGCCGAAGCAGGAGACCCTCCGGAACAAGGTGGGCAGATCGACCGTAGTTGTATCCCCCGGTGTATTTCCCGATCAGGGCAGCAAAAACGGAGTGATACAGCCCATGGAATTCCTTCCATTCCCGCACGGTTGCATTTCCCCGGTAGCCCTCAACGAAGCGGAACTTCTTTCGCATCGCCAGGGGCTCGAATGGAAAGGATTTTTCGGACAGGGCCTCTCGAACGAGATAGTCCGTCTTGGCAAGAAGAGACGGACCGTTCAGTTGCAGGGGATCGGCTACGGGAGCCTTGTTGATTCCCGATCCAAGCTCCACCCGGAAACACTGAATGCGCGGCCTGCTCGTCTCGTTAACGAAGCAGAGATCGAGCGCCTTGCCCGCAATGTCAAAGTAGGTCTCCATCATCTGGGGGGTCAGCAGGAGAGTGTCCCTGTTGTTCTTGAATCCCTCCCTCGAAACGCCGTCAGCAGGCAGAGCGTCGGCCAGGTGATCCTCGACACCAAGCAGGTCACGGATCGTATTGTGGTACTGCGCCACCGTCAGTCGGCGCACTGAGCCATTCCGGGGCCGTTCCTTTCGTTCCCCTTCCTGCAGGACCTGCCCGATCCACTCCACCACCAGCTGGCGCTCCTCCGCCCCCGGCTGGCGCTCGTCCTCCGGGGGCATGACCTCGTCCTTCAGTTGCTTGTGGACGTGTTTCAGGAGGAAGAGCTGTTTGTCCTCCAGGCTCAGGTCGAGCTGATCAACCCGCACCCCTGATTTCATCTTCCGCGAACCGTGACAACGGTAGCAGTAGCTCTTCAGGAATGGCTGGACCGTCTCACGGAACCGGGACTCGAGCTGTCGCAGGTGCGGTTCCCGTTCTTCCGATTCCCCCCGGGCCATTCCCAACCCGACAATGCCTCCCATGAGGACAAATGGGAGAATTCGAATTGGAGCTGAAAGCGAAAGTCCCATGGTCCCAGTCCAGCGTCACCCCGGACAGATTGATGCTGCATGCCTCTCCCCGGCAATCAAGGCACTTTAAGATCCATCAACGCTGGAACCCTCAATCTTCGCAAACACCGGTTCTGCCTCTCGCTTCGCTTCCTCCGGCAGGGAAGAGGGTTCTCACTTGTTGAAACGAAAGTTCGTCAAATCGTAGTCCTGCATGAGATAGTCCTTCACTTCGAGGCGTTGCTTGTCCGCACGCTTGGCCAGCGTCTCCCCTCCAGCCTCGATGAAGTCGTCGTAGCTGATGATTTCAGCCCGGATGAATCCCTTCTGGATATCGGTGTGAATCGCCCCCCCGGCCGCCCAGGCAGTCGTTCCGGCCGGAATGGGCCAGGCCCGGTTTTCCGAGCCCCCCACCGTCAGAAAACAAATCCAGCCGCTTTCCCTGAAGACCCGGACCATGAGCGCATCCGGTTCGCTCAGTTCTCCGGGAGTGGCTACTACGATCGGTGTATTGCTGCTGAATCCGTGGATCTCCAAGGCCTCCCGCCCGGCCTCGTCGAGATCCGCCTGGAAGACGGTTTGTTCATTTTCGAGGCAGGCCTTCAGCTTGAGCAGGGCCTCCCGTTCCTCCGCCGAGGGATCCCGCCCCAGCCGCGTCTCGATAAAATCCACATCACGAAAAGTCAGTTCCAGAAACCCATCTTCACTGGTCACCACGCAATCAGAGTCGACCAGCCCTTCGTCACCCACCACCTCCACCTGGGCGTAGATCTTCTTCTTGGCTTCGATCAGCTTGTGCGTTTCGTCGAGGCGCGGATCCTTGATGTTGTGTTGGCCCAGCGGGATCTCCGCGAGACCAAAGGCGCATACTTTCACGCGTGGTTGCTAGTTCCTCTCCCCCGGACGGTCAAGCGCATGACATCAAGTCTTGATCTCCGCGCTTGAGTTCCAGGGGGATGAACCCAATTCTGGTGGGATGAAACCCTTGCCGCTCCTCGTTCTCGCCGTCGGGATGTCCACCCCCCTCACAATCTGCGCCCAAGGGCTCCGCAAGGGCCACGCTCATGACCAGGAGGCGGCCAGAAAGGAGCTGGCGGAACTCAAGGCGGCCACCCCCGACCTCGAAAGCTGGGAAAAGCGCAAGGCCACCGTGAAGGCCGGCATCCTGGCCGGAGCCAGGCTCACCACCCTCCCGGAACGCACCCCCCTCAACCCGCGCTTCAACAAGAAACGCGTCTACGGTGAGTACCAGGCCGAGAATGTCGCGATTGAAAGCTCCCCCGGGTTCTACGTCACCGGCACGCTTTACCGTCCCACCGGGTTCAAGGGGAAGCTGGCCGGGATTCTCTGTCCACACGGTCACGGGGGTCGCTTTCGTGATTCGCGCCAGATCCGCTGTGCGGTCCTCGCCCGGATGGGCTCCGCGGTCTTCCAGTACGACATGATGGGCTACGGCGATTCCAAGGAAGTTGGCTGGGACCATGGACGCACTCCCGAGATCCTGCGCCTGCAGACCTGGAACAGCATGCGCGCTCTCGACTTCCTTCTCACCCTCCCCAACGTCGATTCCAAGCGCATCGGAATGACCGGATGTTCCGGGGGCGGCACCCAGACCTTCATCCTCTCTGCCCTCGACGAGCGCGTGGCGGTAACAATTCCGGTCTGCCAGGTTTCCGCTCACTTCTTCGGCGGTTGCAACTGCGAGAGCGGAATGCCCATTCACTGGAGCGGGACTCACAAGACCAACAATGTTGAAATCGCCGCTCTGGCCGCCCCGCGTCCGCAACTCCTCATTTCCAACGGCAGTGACTGGACCCTCAACACCCCCAGGATCGAGTTCCCCTTCGTCCAGCACATCTACAAGCTCCATGGCGCCCTGGACAAGGTCTCCAATGCCCATTTCCCCGACGAGAAACACGACTACGGCCTCTCCAAGCGCATGGCTGCCTACCCCTTCCTTGCCGAACACCTCCAACTCGATCTGAAGCGCGTGACCGGCAAGGAGGGCAGGATCGACGAGTCCTTCGTAGTGGCCGAAAGGCAGGACCAGATGATGGTCTTCAACGGCAAGTACCCGGCCAACGCGGTCAAACCCAACACCCCGTTGCCGTAAGACATCCAGTCACCCGTTCAGATTGCCTGCCGAATCCGGGCTTGAACCGCTCTCCACGAGTTCCTTGACTCATGGATCATGAAACTTCGCCTCCTCTGCCCCTTCATCGTCCTCGCCGGGCTCTCCCCCCTCTGTCTTGCAGAGTGGGAGTTCTTTGCCATGGACACCGGGACCCGTGACAGCCAGACCCGGTCCTACGACCAGCAGGCCGCTCTCGTGAAGAAACTGGGCTTCTCCGGTATTGGCTACACCGGGGCGAACCACATTCCCGAGATGCTGGCCGCCACCGACAAGCACAAGATCAGGTTCGCTCCGCTCTACAATGGCATCGAGGTTCGCAGCAACGGCGTCACGAACAACGCAAACCTGGACAAGGCCATCAGCCAGCTGAAAGGGCGCAAGGCCATCGTGTGGCTCTACGTCGGGGGACGACGGCCCGCTGATCCCTCCAGTGCCGACGCCCCGGTGGTGGCAAAGTTACAGGAGCTCGCCGACCACGCCGACAAATCGAACGTTCGCCTCGCGCTCTACCCCCACGCCGGCGCCTACGCCGACCGCGTCCAGGACTGCGTGCGACTGGTCAAGGCCGCCCATCGCCGGAACCTGGGCCTCACCTTCAACCTCTGCCACTTTCTCAAGGTTGATGGCAGGGAGATCGACAAACGCCTTGAGGAAGCCGCCCCACACCTCTTTGTGGTCACCATCAACGGCGCGGACAAGGACGGCACGGGATGGAATACCCTCATCCAACCGCTCGATGCCGGCACTTACGATGTCCTGCCGGTCCTCCGGAAACTGAAGTCCCTGAAGTGGGATGGTCCGGTCGGCCTCCAGCACTACGGCATCCGCGGCAGTGCCCGCGACAACCTGGGTCGATCAATGAAGGGCTGGAAAACGTTGCTGGAGCAACTGGGTACCGAATAGCGGAGCGGAGGAGTCCGTCGTTCGTCATGGCCCTGCGGACATGATGGCGCTTCTGGATGATTAACCGAGGCTTGACCTGATTACCAACCGGGCGAAACCTGCCGGAGTGCCGTCCTCTGATTTTACCCGACCCGGCAGCTCTCCCCGCAGTCCCCGCGAGACGCTGGGGGGCTATGTTATTGCCGCCCGCACCCTCGACAAGTGCCGGGCAGCCATTGCCGGCACCCTCGGGGAATACAAGTTCGACTGTCCCCTCGACAACTTCTTCTTCGATTTCACCGGTCTGACCGCGGAAGCCTTCCGGGAGTTCGTGTCCACCGGCGCTGAGGACGGGGCGGTGGCGACCTGGATCGAGGAAAATGCCAGCAGGCGCGAACGCCGCGAGATCATCCAGTGGAACAACGACATGCGCGGCAAGCGGATCTGCGAACTGCCCATCGAGCTCCAGGAATTTCTCGAAGGCTACATCCCGCAATTCATCCCCGGGAACCGGCCCGTCTACGTCTGGTTCGACGTCTACGATCTCGAGGAGGGACGATCCTGAAACCGTGATGCAGGATTCCAACCCTATCACGGACATCCCGCTTGCAGTGGACAGATCTCATGACGACCCGGGATCCCGGCAGCTTGCATGGGCAGCGGTGCCTCGATTGCTGCTCGCCCTCGGCTTCACCTCCATTCCGGTGTTCGCAGACGGGAACGAATCCCCCCACTGGGCATACCAACCGCCCCGGCAGGAGACCTTGCCCGAAGGAATCCATCCCATCGACCACTACGTTCGCCTGCGCCTGCAACAGGAAGGCCTGGCCCCCTCTCCCCCCGCCCCCGGGCACACCCTCATCCGCCGGCTCAGTTTTGACCTGCGCGGCCTGCCCCCCACTCCTGAAGAGGTCCGGCGCTTCCTCGCTGATGACTCTCCCGATGCCTGGACCACTCTGGTGGAACGTTTTCTGGCCTCGTCCCACTTCGGAGAACGTCTGGGGCAGAACTGGCTCGACCTGGCCCGCTATGCCGACACCTCGGGCTACGCTGCCGACCGCACCCGCAACATGTGGGTCTATCGCGACTGGGTCATCCATGCCATCAACAACAACAAGCGCTTCGATCAGTTCACCATCGAGCAGATCGCGGGCGACCTCCTTCCCAATGGTGGTCCTGCTAAAAAGGTCGCCACCGGCTTTCACCGTAACGCCATGCAGGCCAAGGGGAACAACCCGCGCAAGGAGGAATTCCGGGTCAAGACAGTGGTCGACCGCCTCAAGACCACGGGCCGGACATGGCTGGGGCTGACCCTGGAATGTGCCGAGTGCCACGACCACACGCACGACCCCGTCAGCCAGAAGGAATACTACCAGCTCTTCGCCATCTTCAACAACGTGCCCCACCTTGGAAAAGGCTACGACACGCACGGTCCCCTGATGGACTTCGTCCCCCATGATGACAACGAGCGGCGCAAGGTGCTCGAAGACAGGATCACCGCCCTTCGAAAGGCCGTGCCCAGGGCAAGCTCCCCCGGCGACACGACCCTGCTGGGGATCTGGGCGAAGGGCCATGTGGAGAAAGACCCGGAAAAGTTCGCACCCACCGGCGATCTCACCATCACGGCCGTGATCAGGACGAGGGAGAAGGTAGCGGATATCGCCTCCAAATACGACTGGAAGAGCAAGACCCGCAGCTTCGTCTTCGGGATTGGCGGGGAGGCCGACAAGAACAGTCGTCCCGGCCATCTCTTCGCCTGGATTTCCTCCACCAACGAACCATGGAACGGAGCTGTAATTCACAGCAGCATGCCCGTCAACGACGACAGGGAACATCATGTCGCCCTCGTCTTCCAGGCTGGCAAATCCATGAAGCTCTTTGTGGACGGGGTGGAGGACAAGGCCGCCAGGGTCACCGGAAATGTTCCCGGCGGAATCTCGGTGAGTGCGCGACCACTCGCCATCGGGGCCGGCTACACGAACTCGGAAACTCCCAACGCCTTCCACTTCCAGGGCGAACTCCGCCAGGTCCGCCTCTACGCCAGGGCTCTGCCTGACCCGGGCCAGATGGGCACAACGGGAGCCGAAATCCAGAAGCTGCAGGGCGAACTCGCTTCCCTGCGTCGGAAACCCATCAAGATCCAGGTCATGGACGAGCTCCCTGCCCCCCGGGAAACACACGTCCACATCCGGGGGAACTTCAAGGACAGGGGTGAACGGGTCCACCCTGCCGTGCCGGCCGCCCTCCCCGCTCTCCCGGCGGGAGCGAAGGCCAATCGACTCGATTTCGCGAAGTGGCTCGTGCAGCCGAACCATCCCCTCACTTCCCGGGTGGCGGTCAACTACCACTGGCAACACTTCTTCGGCACCGGCCTGGTGGCCACCGCGGCCGACTTCGGGACGATGGGTGAGCCTCCGTCCCATCCCGGGCTCCTCGACTGGCTGGCGGTGGAATTCGTGAAGGGCAAGTGGAACCGCAAGGACCTCGTCCGCTTGATCGTGAACTCCGAGACCTATCGACAGTCGTCGGTCCAGAGCCCCCGGCATCGTGAGCGCGATCCCGTCAACCGGTTGCTCGCCCGGATGTTCCGGTCCCGCCATCCCGCCGAACAGATCCGCGACAACGCCCTGGCAGTGAGCGGGTTGCTCGTACCCGCCATCGGTGGCCCCCCGGTCTTCCCCACCCAGCCCGGGGGACTCTACGAGGAAACCGGCCAGAACGAACCCGGCAATTCCAACTTCACCTGGAAGGATTCCACTGGCGATGGCCGCTACCGCAAGTCGATCTACACCTACTGGAAACGCATGCTGCTCCACCCCTCGCTGGGCACCTTCGATGCCCCGCCCCGGCAGGTCTGCGTAGCCAGACGGCCGGTCACCAACACTCCTCGCCAGGCCCTCGTCACCCTGAACGATCCCATCTTCCACGAATGCGCGCAGGCCTTCGCCCGGCGTATCGCCGGAGAGCATCCCGGGGCGGAAGCACGTCTCGAATTCGCTTTCCAACAGTGCCTGAGCCGCTCGCCCGACCACGAGGAACAAAAGAGATTTCTCGGATTCGCGGACCGCGGAGGTGATGAGGCCTGGGTCTCGGTCGCCACTGTCCTGCTCAACCTCGACGAAACCCTCACTCGCGAATAACCATGGACTCTCTCGGCCACCACATCACCCGGCGCCAGCTCCTCGGCCGGGCGCCCCTCGCCCTTGGGTCGGTAGCCCTGGGTTCGCTGTGCCGGGCGGAACAGGGAGTTCCCGGCGGACTTCGCCATTTTGCCCCCCGGGCCCGGCGGGTGATTTACCTCTTCATGTCGGGCGGACCCTCCCACGTTGACACCTTCGATCCCAAGCCCGTTCTCTCCGAGCGCCACGGGCAGGAAATGCCTCCCGAACTCATCAGGAACCACGAGTTCGCCATGATCAAGGAGGCCCGTCCCAAGGTAAAAGGTTCTCCCTGGGACTTCCGGCCCAGGGGCCAAAGCGGGACCGAGGTCTCCGATCTCTTCCCGCACGTGGGCAAGGTCATCGATGAGATCGCGGTGATCCGGTCCCTCCACACCGACACCTTCAATCACGATCCTGCGGTCATGTTCATGAACACCGGCAGCGTGCGTTTCGGGCGGCCCGCCATGGGGTCCTGGCTCTCCTACGGCCTGGGGTCTGAGAACAGCGACTTCCCCTCCTTCATCGTACTGGTCTCCGGACAGAACCGCCAACCGCTCCTCGACAGCTACTGGGGAGCGGGCTTCCTTCCCTCCCGGCACCAGGGAACGACCTTCCGCACTTCCGGGGAAGCCGTTCTCCATATCACCAACCCCCCGGGAGTGAGCCGCACCGAGCGCCGCCGGCAGCTCGACCTTCTCAGGTGGATGAACCAGCGCCGTCACGCTGCGGTCAACGATCCCGAGATTTCCGCCCGGATCGCCCAGTATGAACTGGCTTACCGGATGCAGGTCGCCGTCCCGGAGCTCACTGACATTTCCAATGAGCCGGCATCCGTCCGCCGGTTCTACGGCGCCGAGCCCGGCAAGGCCTCCTTCGCCAACAACTGCCTCCTCGCCCGCAAACTGGCTGAGCACGGGGTGCGCTTCATCCAGCTCTACGACAAGGGCTGGGACTCCCACGGTTCCATCAGGAAGGAGCACACCGTACGCTGCCAGTCAGTCGACCGGGCCATTGCCGCCCTGCTCACGGACCTGCGCCAGCGCGGCCTGCTGGATGACACCCTCGTCATCTGGGGTGGCGAATTCGGGCGCACCCCCATGTCCCAGGGCAGGGGAGAAGGATCCGGACGCGATCATCATCCGCACGGCTTCACAATGTGGCTGGCAGGCGGGGGGATTCGACCGGGCATCGTCCACGGGGCGACCGACGATTTCGGATACTTCGCCCAGAAGGACAAGGTGCACGTCCACGACCTCCACGCCACGCTGCTGCACTGCCTCGGATTGCACCACGAGGACTTCACCTTTCCCCACCAGGGCCGTGACTTCCGACTTACCGATGTGTTCGGCAAGGTAGTGCGAACCCTGCTCCTGTAAGTCAAACTCACCCAGATCCCTGGAGTTTGATCGCCCGCGTATGCCCGCTCAAACTGGACTGACTTCCCTCTTGTTCATCGGATTCATCGGAATGCTCTGGAAAAATCAGAAAACATATGGCTTGTAGAATGGCCCATCCGGCCTATCAAAGTCGAGTAACCCATTATGAGCAAGCAAGCAACACCCAAGGCAACACCCAAGGCAGCAGGCAAGCGCAAGGCAGCAGGCAAGCCCAAGGCAGCAGGCAAGCCCAAGGCAGCAGGCAAGCGCAAGGCAGCAGGCAAGCCCAAGGCAGCAGGCAAGCCCAAGGCAGCAGGCAAGCCCAAGTCAACGGGCAAGCGCTACAGCAAGACCGAGCGAAATAAGATTCTTAGTCATGTGGAAGATGTGAACGGGACCCGGGGCCGGGGTGGCGTTTCCTCCGCGGTAAGGAAGTTCGGAGTGTCGGCTCTCTCCATCAACAAATGGCTGCAGGCTGCTGAGCCAGGCGCTGTTTCCAAGAGCGCAGGTCGCCCCCGAGGTCGCCCCCCAGGTCGCCCCCCAGGTCGCCCCCCAGGTCGCCCCCCAGGTCGCCCCAAATCGAACACCGCATCGAACACCGCATCGAACACCGCATCGAACACCGCATCGAACACCGCGAAGACGCTGAAGCAACTTGCGCACCTTGATGGGCAAATCACCAAGCACGAGACCGGACTCATTTCTCTGCGGAAGGAATTCAAGCGCCTCAAGAAACTCCTCTGATCCCCGAACAGGAGACCCCGGCCAGGGATCAGAACTCGATGAGCCTGCCGCCGTTCTGCGCGGACTCAAGGCAGGCGTCCAGGATCGCCTGGGTCTTGAGGGATGCCTCCGCCCAGAAGGAATCCGGTGTTCCGCCCAGGACAAGGTCCGCGAAGTTGCGGAAGAGCTTGGTCTCTTGGGCGCTGGGATCATTCCCACCCGGTTCCGGAACGAACTCGCGCCGGAGATGCTTCTCCATGGTGAACTTGCAGCCCTCGATCACGAACTGGGCATTGTTGACGTGAAAGTCGAGTTCGCCGTCCGGATAAGGCAGGACCAGGTCGTCGAGGCGGATATTTCCCTTGTCGCCACTCACGTGCAGCCACTGCTGGTGGTTGGTGAGGAAGGAATTGTAGAAGGTGGCTGAGATGCCATTTTCGAAGAAGAGTTCCGCACTCAATTCGGTGGGAACCTGGTCCGGGCTGTCGGCCCGCGCGGCGGACGAGAGCATGGTGGCCCGGAGGGATTTCGGCATCTCGTAGTTCATCACGAAAAGGGTGGCCCGGATGGTGTACCAGCCGAGATCGCCCAGGCAGCCTGCGGGCTCCAGGTCACTGTTGAGCCGGATGTTCCCGGCCAGGAATTCGGGTGGAGCACAAAAGCTGAAGGCCGAGGCGATGCGCGTGATCCTGCCCACGTTGGCGGGATCATCGAGAGCAGCCCGCAGTTTCGGCATGCGGTCGCTGTGCATGTACATGATCCCGTCCATGAACTGCACGTGGTTGGACGCACAGGCCTCGGTCATCTCCACGAGATCCGCATGACTGACCGCACAGGGCTTCTCGCACATCACGTGCCTGCCTGCGTTGGCCGCCTTGATGACCCATTCCTTGCGCAGGCCGGTGGGAAGCGGAATGTAGACCGCATCCACGTCATCCGCGGTCACGATCTCATCGTAGCTCCCGATCGCCCGCGGCGCCTCGTCGAAAGGCACCTCGGCCTGGCACTCATCGATGAACTGCTGTGCCTTGGCCGCATCGCGGCTCGCCACCGCCGTGATGGTCCCATTCCCGGAGTTCCTGATCGCCTCCCAGTTCTTCCTCGCAATCCCTGCCGTGCTCAGGATACCCCAACGCAATGTTTCTGCCATGGGCGGGGATTTAGAGCCCGTGGCGGCGCTTGGCAAGCTCGCCCTTCCGAGCGGTGAGAACGAGAAACAGGCCGGATGACAGGATCCAGTGATCCCTCTGCAGGAACGCTACTTTTTCGCCTGTCCCAGGTAGTTCTGCAGTGTCTGGACCATCTTCTGGTGCTCCCCCGCCACATTGCGCTTCTCCCCGGGATCACCCTTGAGGTCATAGAGTTCCGCAGGCTTCACCGGATCCGTCCGTACCAGTTTCCACTTCCCTGCACGCAGGGCCTCCTTCCTGCCATACTTCCAGTAGAGGTAATCGTGACTCCTCTGTTTCATGCCCCTGAGGGCATTCACAAAGGAGATCCCGTCGAGACCTGGCGGAACTTTCGTCCCAGCCAGTTCGCAGGCCGTGGGAAGGAAGTCCCAGAAGGCCAGCGGTTCGGAGCAGGTTGTGCCGGCCTCCACCACCCCGGGCCACCACGCGAGGGTGGGAACCCGGATCCCACCCTCGTAGAGGTCGCGCTTGAAACCGCGCAGAGGCCCGTTGGCATCGAAAACCTCGTGCCGGTGCCCGCCCTCCGAATGAGGCCCGTTATCGGAGGTAAAGATCACCAGGGTCCTGCGATCAAGTTTGAGCTCACGCAGGAGGTCCACCAGACGGCCCACGTCCCGATCCATCCAACTGACCATCGCAGCCTGACCCTTGCTCGTGTTCGCCCAGTCCTGCTCCTTGTAGACACCGTAGTCCGGCACCTCCATTCCGTCACCATGAACGCGGCCACCCTCGTTATTTGCATGGGGAATGGTCCAGTGCACGTGCAGGAGAAAGGGCTGAGACCCGCTCTCCCTGATAAAGGCGAAGGCCTGCTCCGTCATCACCGGGTGGGACCAGGTCCCTTTCCTGGAAGCCACCCGTCCGCGCGCCTTGGGATGGTCGGAAAGCACGTTCCCGGGGAGCGGATACTTCTGCCCGTTCCGCCACAGGTGGGTCGGATAGTAATTATGCGCCTGTCCCTGGTCCAGGTAGCCCATCCAGAAGTCGAAGCCGTTCTTCAATGGGAATCCGCTGGTCTCCACTCCCCCCATCGCCCACTTGCCGACACCCCCGGTCCGGTAGCCCGCACCCTTGAGCAGCTCCGCCACCGTGACGTCCCCCGGCCTGAAGTGATAACTCGCATTGGAGGAAATGGGCGTGTGCCCCATGTGCTGGCCTGTCCAGAGCGACAGCCGGGAAGGACGGCAGACCGTGCAGCCCGCATAGAAATCGGTGAAGCGCATCCCTTCCCTGGCCAGTTGATCGAGGCGCGGGGTTGCGATCGTCTTCTGCCCGAAGCATCCCAGATCCCCGTATCCCAGGTCGTCACACATGATCCAGATGATATTCGGCCTGGGGGGCAGGTCCCTGGCAATGACGGGGCCGTGGTGGATGAGAATCAGAAAGGCAAACAGGCAGCGGGACATGGGACCCGAAGTAACCATCCCTGACGCCAGGAGACAAGGGCTCGTCTCCCGGCCCTCAGACCGCAGGAACGATTGCAGCGGCCCACAAATGGCCTGTCTCCACCCCCGGATCCCCCCACCGCCGGCGCTACTGCATCGGCGAATAATCGACCGGATTCAGGAAAACCTTGTGCGGGGCTTTGGCGAGAATCTTGCCGTCTTTCTCTGAAGCCGCCCGGGCCTTTTTCCAAGCCGGATCCCTAGCAAAGCCTTTCCAGTTTTTACCCGCCTGCTCGAGATTCCACTTGGTGATCTCAAGCCTGCCGCCGGACTGTTTTTTGCTCATGTGGGAAATAATATAGATCAGCGTGTTGGATTTACCCTTGTTGGCATCCATCGGTGTCCAGTAAGCGACATTGGTCATGTCATGATTCTCAAAGATCTTACAGGTATGGTCGCGGAAGCGCGCGTGCAGATTCTTCAACCGATCAGGAGCCGTGGTGTAGGTGCGCAGCTCGAATACACGAATGTCCTTGGTTATAACAGATTTCACGGCAGGCGAGTAATCAGTCGCACTCATAAAAGTACTGTCGATCTTGGCCACCAATGCACCATTTTTGATGGATGCCTTATATGCCTTTTCCCAATCCGGATCATTGAGAAACGCCTTCCACGACTTGGTATGCGCGGCACGGCTGGGTGAGCTGATCACATAGATTAATCGATTATCAGATTTATCGGCCGGCACCCAGTAGCCTACGTTGGTAAGGCCATGTTTTTCAAATAGCTTGCAGGTGTGGTTGCGGAATCGGGCATTGAGGGCATCAAGTTTGCCTTCATTGGCAGAGTAAATGCGCAATTCATACACCTGAGCCCCCTTTTCGTTCTTGTTGCCCTCATCGGCGTGAAGGTTCGTCGAGGTGAAAAGGAACAGAAGAGTCAGAAAGGCCAGGGCGTTCTTCATGGGAGTGGAATCTCAGTTGCTCCACGAGTGCTAGCCCCAAGGAGCAGGGGCCGCAATATTTCCTCGTGGAATCCCCAGCAAGGCCAAGGTGACAACACAACCGGCGGACATCTCTAACATGCAGGAAATCCGCATGACTCTAGGAAATCAGGGCTCGCACCATCCTGATCACTCATCCCGCGGCTCCCCTGTGCGGCCCTCACCCGGTCAGCCATATTTTGTTTCAGAGAGGCAAACTATCCATTGAACTAAAGACGTAACTTCAATGTTGACGGACCCTCCTATCACATCAGAAGCTCTCACCAAGCTGCCCTTGCAGCAAAAGATTTAGGCAACAAACCCAATTTCCATAGGCAACCCAACAGAGGGGGGAGAACTTCGGTTCTCCCCCTTCTCTTTTAAACCTGCAGGTGGGAACAAGACTCCCTTCCAGACCGTGGACCGGCGGAGCGGAGGCAACCGGCTGAAGCAGTCCCGTCTCAGGGTTTCTTTGCCTTCGTCCCTCCGCGCACTCCAAAGAAACTGCGTCCCCGCGCGAGATGTCCACTGCCTCGCGTGGTATTACTGGCGAGAGCACTGTTGCGATTGGAAGATTCACCCCGGGAACGGTTGGCCCGTTGCCGCTGGGCGCTCGCGCTGCCGGTGACGGGGGCCGACTCCCGCAGGACCACGCGCTTGGAACTCTCTCCCTGCCCTGGACTGGCTACGACCGGAATACGGCTCAAGCCGGTACTCAGGGGAGAGGGGGCATCCCCGCGATCGGGATGAAGGACAGTTCCCGGTCCGGGAGGAGGAAAGGGAACGATGATATCAGCGGAAACAAGGGCACCATCCTCATTCGTAAGGGTCCCATTCGCATCCACCCGCATCATCACCACGCCACCCAGTCCGTCGGCCTGGAGAGTGCCGTTATTCTTGATATCGCTCTCGGCCACAATCTCGACCATGCGCTCGGCACGGACCGTCTGTGAATTGAGCACGTTTCCGTTGGCACTTCCCGGCAGCCTCTCAATCCGGGAGGTGCCGGCAGGAACATCCTGCGGCAAGAGCCTGAAGTTCTGGCCACCGAAGATCCGGATCGAACCGGCAGGCGCCAGAATCTCACTCCCATCCTCCGGGCCGAAGTCCCCACCCCCGATAATGACGGCAGGGCCGCCAAGCACCACGTCACCGGAGGTTGCGATCACCTTTCCTCCCAGGACATTGAGTCGACTGCTGACGGAGGCGTCCGTGAAGTCCGCGGACTGTCCATCGAGCAACTGCATCTCGGCCAGCGAATCCAGGTTGTGGGTCACGATCGTGACCGCACCTGCCTCTACCGTGCCAAAGATGTTTAACCCGGTATTGGGATGAGTGATGATCAGGTTGCCATTCGGAAAGGAGAGCGTGCCACCGAGGACCGCTTCCTGACGTCCCCCCTGCTCCACCCGGTTGAGAACCGTAGGGGCGGAATCGGGCCGACCAAGCCACTCGAAGGTCAGGCTGCTGCCAGGATCCTCAAGAGCAAGACGGTCCCAGCGAATGATGCTGGCATCATCGAGTTGGATGAGGGTCTGCCCCCCGGTCGCTTCATTGTAGAAACAGGAGGCCGCCCCTGAGATCAATGTTGGGTTACCCGGATGCTGATGGTCGCATAGGGGGGTTTGACCCGTGGCGGTGCCCAGCGAGCCCGCGAAGGCACCAGCAACGGCAATTAATCTGAGGGAACGACCTCCTGACCACATATGAAGCACGATACCCCAACCGGACAGGGCAGGAAGCGATTTTCATTTTTTTGCCCGGGATCCCGGAAGCACGGATGACCGGTCCCCCGGAAACGGTCCTTGCTTTAGGGGAGTTGGACATTGTTTCCTAGGAGCGTCCCGTGGGGGGACTTGCTATGAATCGCTCCGGCGAGCCTGATCCTGAGTTCTTCGAGAAACTCTGGCGCGCGACTTATCGCCGGGCCAAGAGGCCGGTCGAGGGTGTCCTTATCCCCGACGAAGCCGCGGGGGCACTGGCGAGCGAGATCTTCGAGAACCTCCTTGATCGCTACAAGCTACGTCCCTCCGACGCCGAATTTTCAGCCGAGGCCCTGGACGGTGCCCACGATCACGCCCGCCACAACGTGGCAACCGATCGCACCGCGCAGTCCGATCCGCAGATCTGTCACGATCTGGAGGACGAGCGCTATGAGAAGAATCTCGACCTTGATCGCCTGCAAAAGAAGGAAGGAGGAGGATTTTCTGACCATGAATGGAACGGGCTCGATCCCATCCTGCGACCCTTCGGATTCCACCTTCTCCTCCGAAAGGGACTGGGCAACCAGGACGCGGAGGACGTCTACCTGGAAACCTTCGCGGAACTTGCCCGCGAGCGGGCCAAGGACGGCAAGGCTCCCGTCGAGGCCATCGTGGTCTTTGAGGAAGTCATTCCCCTCTTTTCCAAGATGATCCAGTTCCGGGCCATCGACTGGCGCCGAAAACAGGGGGCTCTGAAGAATCAGCCCAATACCCAGAGTTCCTTTGAGGACCTCACCGAGCGGGAAGACGGGGCCATGCAGTTCGAGGACGAGAGCGCCGACCCGGACCGGGGTCTGGGGCAGCTCAGTTTCGACGAAATCTACCGGCAGTGTGGAGAGGTTCTCAACGAGTGCCAATGGCACCTCATTTTCACTGTTTACGTCGCCCAGAGCGCCACCATGGGTGAACTCTGTGAAGACCCGGAAATCCTTGAACAACTGGGCCTTGATCCTGATCACTCGATTTCCAAGAAACGCCGAATTCTCAATGAAACGCTGGAAGAAGCTCTCGGAAAGCTGCAAAAATGCCTGTTAAGTTGAAAATGACCGAATTCCCGTGCGGTTGGAGGGGCACAGGACGATGAAAATTGAATCTTCCGACAAGCACGAAGAACTGAAGGCCCTGCTGGCCCAGAGCTTCCGCTCTGAGGAGGGCGATGATGTACCTTCCCTGCCCGAGGACCTCCGCGACCGCATCCGGAACCAGTACGGAAAGGATCTCGCCCCCGCTCCCACGAAGGAATGCAGTGAATCCATCTTCACCAGGATATCACGTCTCTTCGCGCAACCGCAATTCAGTGGAGCTCTCGCTGCCGTCGTACTGATCGCGGTAGCCGCCTTCCTCCTCATGCCGGACCGCACCGATCCGCTCAATGGCGGCATGCGGGGCAACGGTCAGGAAGTCCCTGCCAACCCGGCTGCAACCATCATTCTTTACGGTTTCGAACCCGCAACTGCGGATGCAATCAAGGCGGTCCTTGATCCCGCGGTGGCCTCCATCAGGCAGGACATCAGCGGTGAACCCGCCGCGGAAGGGGTCACCATCATCATCGACGGCAAGGCAGGCAACATCGAGGGCTACGCCAATCCCGATGCCGAAGCCACCACCGTACAGCTTCCCGACAACGAGTTTGAAGTGGGCAAGGCCGTCAGTGAACTGCTCAAACAGCTCACCAGCGAATAGGCCCAAGAAAAATTTCCAGAGTAGGTTCTTATCGTCCAAGAACAAGGCGCGCGCGGGAGACCGCGCGCGTTTTGCGTAGCTGGCAGGACAGGGCTTCGCCTTCCCTGCCACGATCACGACTGCGAGAGAAATCCCCGCTCGTCCTCCGACCAGCCCGGCAATTCGATGGCCTCGGGAAGCATCTCGCCACTCACTTCCACTCCCCCCTCGCAGCTACGCACCACGAATCCGGTGAGCAGACGGCCACAGGCATTCTCCTGCCAGCCCGGGTGGGCCTGGTCGCCCTTAAGGATGATGGGATCGGGTGGCATGGAAAAACTGAGCACCCGGCCCGCTGTTTCATAAGCCGCGAAGATTCCGCACCCGGCATCCTCAGACTGCTGCGGTCCTCCCCCAAACTGGTAGAGCACCATGGAATGGCCCTCCGCTTGCGCCTCCTGCAGGACCTCGCGCATCCGGGTCGTCCCGACCAGGTCACGCAGGACGATCTTTTCCCCGCGCAGTGCCCCCAGTTCGGAAGGTCCATCCTCCGGCCCGAGGACAACGGCCTCGCTACGGGTAAGGACCGGCAGGAGCATCCCCCAGACCCGGCGCACGGCCGGTGAGGCTGAGGCATCGAGAGTCACCGCCGCCTTCCCATCCCCGAGGTTGTGGAGATCCATCAGCTGGTGGGCATTGATCAACAGGCCGCGCCATTCCCGCTCGCTCAATCCGTCGAGCGTAAGCCAATCCTCCAGCCACTGCTGCACACCGGGATGGCCCGCCGCCACGCGGGCGGGATCTCCTCCCTGATCGAGGAGGTTCAGCACCTCCCCCCAACTGCAGGAGCAGACCTGTCCCCCGTGCACCCAGAGGAGAGCCCGGTCCCCGGGTTTGCTCTGCTGAAGGAGGAACTCCTTCACCTTACCGGCAGATTCGCGGCGCCGGGCAAAGACCTCTCCCGCCAGGCTGTTGAGCTCCCGCCTGATATCCCTGGCCCGGTAGTCCTGCCCGGCCCGTGCCTCCCCGAAGGCCACCCGCACCCCGAAGGGAATGGCCCGTGGCATCTTCCAGAAATACTTTCCGCGCTCGGCGGAGAAAATGGATTTCCAGAGACCATCGAGGTAGACCGGCTGCACGAGGCAGTCCGCCTTGCGGGCGATCAGTTCGAAGCCGCGCTTGAATTCACCCATGAATCCACTGCGGGATAATTCCCCCTCCGGGAAAATGCAGACCACGTTGCCCTCCCTCACGGACTCGGCTGCGACCTTGATGGCATCCTTGGCACGCGTGCCGGAGATCGGGACGGTATCGAAGAGCTTGGCAACCTTCCCGACCAGGGGCTTTTTGAAGTAGTGACTCACCATCAGGAAGCGCACCGGCCGCGGGCTGGCGGCGGTGAGGATCAGGGCATCGAGGTAGCTGATGTGATTCGGGGTCAGCAGGACGCCGCCCCTCTCCGGCATGCGATCCGCCCCGATCGTTTCGATGCGATAGATGGCGCGCAGGGCGCTCATGGTGAGCAGCTTCAGGAAGGCTCGGGGAAGCAGGCGCATGACGTAGCAGGTGGCCGCGCAGACCGTGATGCCAATCAGGAGGAACTGCTGCTGCCAACTCAGGCCCAGTTTGATGAGCAGCAGCTGCAGTAACACCGCGCCAAACATGGCAAGGCAGTTCAGCAAATTGGACCCCGCCAGGGTGTTTCCCCGCTGGCTGGGATCGCACTCGTCCTGGAGGAAGGCGTTTACCGGAACGAAGAAAAAGGATGCCCCAAATCCGGTGCCAGCAAGGGTAGCATAAAAGAAGGCCGTTTCGGGCTGCGTCAAAGTGAGTAGCAGGGCCGATATGGTCATGATGATCCCACCCAGCGGAAGGAGTCCGAGCTCGATGTGTTGCTTGTTGATCATCGCCGCGAGAATGCTGCCCACCGCAATCCCCCCTCCCGCCGCGAGCATCATCCAGGCCGAGGAGCTGGCAAAGTAGGAGTCGCCCGCGGGGTAGAGTTCGCGCGCGATCTGGATCGAGACCAGCTGCACGATCGCTCCAAACGCCCAGAAGTAGGCCACGCCGAGAGCGCTGAGCCGAAGGGGACGGGCGTGGAAGAGATCTCCGAGCTGCTTGAAGTGACTGATGATGATCGACCGCCTGAAAAGGACCTTGTTCTGTGCCGGAACGACTTCAATCGAGTAGGCCATCACAAGGGTGACAACCGCACCGAAGGTCACCATCAACATGGGAAAGAGACCGGCTCGCCAGCCGTCGCCCGAACTGTCAAGTCGGCCGGTGAACCAGAAGCTGATCGCGATTTGCCCTATCAGGATCGCGAGGATGGTGAACATCTCCATCACCCCGCTCGCAAATCCCAGGCGCTTCGAACCCACCAATTCCTTGATGATGCCCAACTTGGCGGGACTGAGAATGGTTGACTGCAGAGCCAGGAAGAAGAAACAGATGACTCCCAGCGGCAGGAACTTCAGGCCGAACGAACCCATCACCACGAACAGGACGGTCAACTGCATCCAGGCCGTGAGCCGGATCACCCGGGTCTTGGAAAAGTTGTCACTGGCCCATCCCGCGATGGGAGCGAAGAGAATGAAGGGAGAGAGGATCAGCAAGCTGAGCACATGAGGGAAATACGCCGCCCACCCTGCGCCGGCCGCGATCCAGATTCCCAGGGGAAGCAGGGTGTACTGGAGGGCCTTGTCGTTGAAGGCATTCTGGGCCTGGAGGCCCATCAGGCTCCAGAACGAGATCCAGTTCCGCCGGTCCGGTTCGTGGCCACCTGCCTCCACTTCCGCTTCCTGATCCGCCTCTGGCACGAAGAGAGTTCCTAGCCCAAGTGGCCTCTCACTGGAAATCGATTCTTCTATTTCAGAACATCGAGAGGAATGATAACCCTCCCTCCCGGGCACGGATGCTCCATCCCTGCCCCTCGCAGGGGGAAAATCCCTACTATTCCCCTTCCTTTTCTTCCCCGGCACCGGGACCCGGACCGGGGGGCAGGGGGGGCGGATCTCCAGTCGGCGCTGGTGGCTGCGACCCCGGAACACCAGTCGGAGGAGCCATCCCCGGGATATTGGCCGCCGGGGCCTGCACCCACTTGGGCGCCTTGGGACTCCGGTCCGCAAACCATCCCAGCAGGCCCATTCCAATCAACCCCACTCCTCCCGCATGGAAAAACGTCATGAAGGTCGCCATGAGGACCACAAAGGGCGTGAAGATAAGAAGGCCGATGATCATCCAGCTCGGCTTGATCTCATACTGGTGCACTACCAGTCGAATCCGCGAGCGCGCCAGGGCCAGCCCGAAGGTGAGGTAACAGAAGGCCGCCGAAAGAGTGTTGAGGTGAAAGATCACTCCCGCGTGCTTGGTCACCACTCCAGTTGCCAGGGCCACTGTGCCCAGGGAAAACAGCATGGATCCCATGAAGAGGATGAGGATCCCAATCCGGGCCGCAATCCTGGTAAAGGAAGAGGATCCGATCGCCCCCGCCGCCATCATCCCGGAGAAAAGAACGACTGTGAGTGCCATTGCGATGTTACGCCAGACATCGATTCCACCGATGAGATAGCGCACGATGAGGTAGGGCAGGAGGGACGAGAAGGTGAGCAGGCAGAGACCCCAGAGGGCAAGGAACTTTCCGCGCACCACCTTCCAGCGTGAGAGAGGAGTCATGAGCAGAAGCTCGTGGTTGCCCTCTTCCAGCTCCTGCCCCATGAGGGCGAGTCCGCCCAGCGGCATGAACAAGAGGCAGACCGCTCCAGTCACCGCCCAGAAAACTCCCGAGAACATCCCGCCGGGAAGGAAGAGGAGCAGGTTGAGCACACCGGCAAACTCGGTGAACTTCTCGACCTCCTGCATCTTGAATTCAGCCGCCATGGCCACCACCGCCAGGACATGGATCCCGATGAAGGGATAAATGAACATGCCCCGCCGCAGACCCTGGCGCAGTTCCTTCACCGTCATGGGCCCCAGCGCCTCCGGAAGATCCCGCGACTTGAAGAGGAACTCGGCCGACTCAGACACGGGATTAGTTAAGTCCACAATTCGCAAGGCGCAATCTGGATTTGAGGCATGGACCGGAAGTCCGAGTCTGCCCCCGCCTTCCGGCCCGGGACAGTGGACCCCGGGAGGGTCCACTCCCCTGTAAGCCGGATTCTGTCCCCCTCGGCGGACCTTGCGACCCGCGTAGGGTGGCGATCATTTCTCTTCCATCCGCCTTACAGCGGGTGGACCCCGCCGGAGCGGGGTGCGACTAATACCCGGGAATGCTGCGGGCGGGCAGCCCTTCCCCTGTTCTGTCTTGCACCACGCGGGGTTTGCCGTGCCTCCTCGGTTACCCTCGGAGCGGTGGGCTCTTACCCCACCATTTCACCCTTACCCTTTGCCGAAACTCGGGGCGGTATTCTTTCTGCTGCACTTTCCGTCCGGATCGGCTTGCACCGACCCGGCCCCCGCTTTCACGAGGCGCGCTGCCCTGTGGTGTCCGGACTTTCCTCGAGGTTCCCGCCGAAACGAAACCCCCGCGATCGCCCGGGGAGTGGACGGCCATCGTAAGCCGAAGGCTGGAAAGTGGAAAAGCCCAAAAATCAAAAAATCAAAACGGGGAGAAGGCAGATCCCGCCTTTGTAACCACGAGGCTGGCAATCCTCCGCTCGATCTCACATCGTCCAGCCCGGTTGGAGCCTGATGAAGACCTACTACCTGCAGATGACATCGCCGGATGGCCTCGTTGCGGCCGCCCCCAGGGAGGGCCTGTGCCTTCGCGTCATCGATCCGCCCGACGGCGCGGTGAACGAGCGCTTCTACAAGGACGTGGGCGGAGCCAGTAACTGGACTGCCTGCGCGGAATGGACTACCCGGCGCTGGGACGACTACCTCAAGGCCAATCCGGTCAGCACCGTGGTGCTCGTCATGGATGGAGAGGACATCGGCTACGGGGAATTGATCAACCGCGAGGGCGACGTGGAAATCCTGAGTTTCGGTCTGCTCGGACCCTCCCTTGGCAAGGGCCTGGGTGGCGCCTCTCTCGAACTGGTGATGCGCTACGCCTGGACCCTCGGGGCGGTCCACCACGTCTGGCTGCACACCTGCGATCAGGACCATCCCAATGCCCTGCTCAACTACCAGCGCCGCGGCTTCATGCTCTATGAGACCAGGGAAGATCCGGTCCCGGAAACAAGACCGGGGACATGAGTCCCGGAAGACAGACCATGAAACACGGGGCGCCGCGCCGCTAACGCGCGCGGCTCATGGGGGCCTCAGCAAAAGGCGAGGCCGCGAAGCGATTGTGCCCGTCCTCCGCCCGGCCGCTCCAGGGATCGATTCCCTTCTCGGTGAACACCGCCAACCCCACCACACCCACGTTGCGGGTCTCCCCGTGCCTGAGATTGGAGTAGGAGCCGGCCACCGGGGAGAACACAAAGGATGCCACTTCCTTCTCACTGGACCGCCAACCCCTGATCTCGATGGTCTGTTCCGGCCACACGATGTAGCCGCGCTTCCTCAGGCTGGCCGGCTTTCCGTCCACTACATCCAGACCATCCACACTCAGCACCACCTCCAGACGGGAACGCGAGTTATTCTTCACTGAGATGGAATACCTCGCATTCTTCCGACCAACTACATAGCGCTTTTCATCGGCATGGTAGTTACGCATGACCCCGAAGCCGCTCCGCATCCCCCACTCCACCAGGCCATTGGCGGCCCGCTTTCTTCCTGTCGAAGTGTAGTAGGCCCTCTTAGTCATCTCCTCTACTCCCCGCTTGTCGTTGTAGTAAATGCTGGTGATGCCCCCGTGGGGGGTGTCGTTCGACCGCCGGAAACTCGTGTAGGTCATGCGCGAGGCAAGGGAGGATCCCCACGAAGTGGCATACCCCGGGCGCGGGGCCGGCTTGCGGAAATACTCGGGCGAGGCCGCCAGGGCATTATCCCCGGGGGAGCCCAAAGACCGATGCTTCGACGAGTCCCCCACCGGTAGGTTCCGGGAAGTCTCCTCTTGAACGGCACCGGGCGCCGCTCCCTCATAGGAGGCGCAGCTGTTCAGAAACAGGGGCAATCCCAACACCAGCCCCAATCCCCAACAACCATTCCGCCATCGGGACGTTTTTGCTTTCATATATGCTATAAAAACAGCAATTAACTCCAGTCGTCAATTGTTTTATGCTGTTTTTCCAACATTATTATTGCGGGTTTTATAGCACAAGCTTAGAGTGGCCTCATGAACCTTTTGGAGAAAGGGCAAGTCTCGCGCCGCGAGCGCCAGATTCTCGAGATCCTTTACCGACTGAGCCAGGCCACCGCCAAGGAAGTCCAGGAGAACCTGCCCGATCCGCCGTCCTACTCGGCAGTGCGGGCCCTGCTGGCCACCCTGGAGGGGAAGGATATGGCAAGCCACTCGAAGGAGGGTCGGCGCTACGTCTATCGGGCCAAGTCCCCGAAGAAGGCGAAACGCACGGCCCTCGACAGCCTCCTGCGCACATTTTTTGAAGGGAAGCCGGAAAACCTGGTGGCCGCTCTGCTCGATCCACGCGACCAGCAGCTCAGCAAGAAGGAAATCGACGGCATCCGGGAATTGATCAGGCAAAAGTAGGTCCGGCGACGCTCTGCCTATTGACCAGCGACCACCCTTTCAGACCATGTCTCTCCTTCTCACCAGTGCCGCTCTTTCGCTTCTCGCGGTTCTGGCCGTCTGGCTGACCGGTCGCCGGGACCCGGCCCAGTCTCCGCTTCTGACTCTGGGCAGCCTCCTCACGCTTCTGGCCCTGCCCTTCCTGGCGCGGCTGCCCAAGTTGACGGTGGAACTTCCCGCCCTGACGGGGTTGGAGCAACCTGGAACAGTCTCCGCAACCATATCATGGTTCTCCCTCCTCTGGATGGGGGGATTTCTCCTCTTCACCCTGCGCCTGGCAGCCGACTTCGTTTCGCTCAATCGCTGGCGAGCCAAGTCGATCGATTCCGGAGACCCGGCAATGGAGCGCCTCGTGGAAAACTGTCGCCTGCAGCTGGGCCTGCGGCACAAGATCCGGGTGCGCCTGCATCCACACGGAATGTCACCCTTCATCGCCGGCCTTTTCCGCCCGGTGGTCTATCTCCCCTCCAGCAGTATCCGCTGGAGCGAAGGCACCCTGCGCATGGTGCTCCTGCATGAACTCGGACACGTGGCCCGCCGCGACCTCTGGACCAACCTGGCCGCCCAATGCGCCTGTCTGGTCTACTGGTTTAACCCGCTCGTATGGTGGCTGCGCTCCCGCCTCATGGCCCAGTGCGAATTTGCCTGCGATGCCAAGGTTATCGCGATGGGAGCCGACCCTGACCGTTATGCCACGGCCCTCTGCGACATCGCGGAAGCCGGTGCACTCCCCCAGGCCGCCCTCGCCATGGCGGGCCGGGCTCCCCTGCGCGCCCGTGTCGAACGGGTGGTCTGCCGCAGCCGGGCCAAGCATTCTCTCCTGGTCGGTGCCGCCCTCCTCTTTACCGTGAGCGCCTCCCTCGGCCTCTCCGTGGTACGCCTCTCACCTGCCCGGCTGGCCCTTGCCGCCGGTTCCGGCCACGGCGCAGACCACCCCTCCAGCCTCTACCCACCGGAAGAGATCGCCCTGCGCTCGAGCGCCAATCCGTTTCCAGCGGATTGATTGATCGAAAGGCCCCTCGCACCTGAGAGGAATCCGGAGCCTGATGCGTCGCATCCGCATCCTTGAACCGGGGGGCCACTCACCCCATCGCCTTCCTCAAGTCCCTGACCCGCTTCACATCCACCGGATTGGCGAGAACTCCATCCACCTTCAGGGAGGACGCCACAATCAGCCCGTCGGCATACTCCAGCAACTCCCGGACGTTGTCGACCCGCGCCCCGCTGCCCACCAGCAGGGGAGCTTCCGGGCAGGCCCCCTTCACCCGCCGCAAATCGTCAACCCCGGTCGCAGCACCCGTGGCCACTCCGGACACGATGAGGGCATCCGCCAATCCACGATGAAAGGTGTCCCGTGCAGTTTCCTCGATTCCGAGATCCCCGATGGGCACGGCATGCTTGACCAGCACATCGGCCCAGACCGGGACCTCCGGGCAGAGAGCCGCGCGCTTGCGCAACGTGGTGTAGGCCTCTCCCTGGATGATCCCCTGGTCCGCTTCCATCGCTCCGGTATGAACATTGACCCGCACAAACGCTCCTCCGCAGGCCGCGGCAAGGGCCACCGCCGAGGACGCATCGTTACGAAGGACGTTGAATCCGAGAGGAAGCTCTACCCCCGTGGTCCTGATTGACTCCGCCACCACTGCCATGGCCGCCACCGTCTCGGGCGCCACCGCCCCGCGGGTAAAGGGCAGGTCGCCGAAATTCTCGATCATCAGGCCCTGCGCGCCGCCCTCCTCGTAGGCCCGCGCATCCGCCACCGCCGCTGCACAGATCTCCTTCATCGACCCGCGGCAGCGCGGCGAGCCTGGCAGCGGTTGCAGGTGCACCACTCCAATCAGGCCCTTGCCCTCCCAATCGATGGTCTCATTCATTCCCATGCCCTCTCTTGCCATGGAGACCGATTGGCACAAATCCAATTATTTTCACGATTCCCAATACGGATCCCACGATGTAGACCAATACCGTCGATGGTCATCAAAACCGCTTCGTATCCTCGTGCTGGCCTGATCGGGAACCCTTCCGACGGTTTCCACGGCAAGACGATCTCCCTCATCGTGAGGAATTTCTCGGCCGGGGTTTCCCTCTGGGAGTCGCCTGAGCTGGAAATCCAGCCTGCGCGCCGCGACGAGATGCTCTTCGGGAGCCTGTCCCAGCTCGTGGAGGACACCCGGACCTTCGGTTACTACGGTGGACTGCGCCTCCTCAAGGCCTCGGTGAAGCGCTTCCACGATTACTGCGGGGAGAACGGGATCTCCCTGCACTCCCGGAACTTTACCATTCGTTACAGCAGCGACATCCCGCCCCACGTCGGCATGGCGGGTTCAAGTGCGATCATCACCGCGTGCTTCCGTGCCCTCATGCAGTTCTACGAGGTAAGCATCACCCCTCCCACTCTCGCCAACCTCGTTCTTTCGGTGGAGACCGACGAGCTTCGCATCCCGGCCGGGCTACAGGATCGCGTGGTCCAGGCCTACGAAGGAGTGGTCTTCATGGACTTCGCCGAAAAGCACTTCGAGCAAACCGGTCACGGCGCCTACGAGCAACTCGATCCCGAGACCCTGCCTCCACTCTACATCGCCTACAACACGGGGCTCTCGGAGGGCACGGAAGTCTTCCACAATGATATCCGCGGCCGCTTCAACCGCAGGGAGCCCGACGTGGTGGCTGCCATGGCAGAGTGGGCCGATCTGACCCAGCAATGCCGCGACCTGCTCACCAGCGGAAAGGGCTCCCGGATCGGGCCGCTTCTGGACCGCAACTTCGACCTGCGCAAGTCGCTCTATCGCCTGTCGGACGGCAATCTGGCCATGGTGGAAACCGCCCGCTCGGTGGGAGCCTCCGCCAAATTCACCGGCTCCGGAGGAGCCATCGTGGGGACTTACGACGGTGACGAGATGTTCGCGGCCCTTCAAACCGGGCTGGGCAAGCTCGGAGTGGAGGTCATCAAGCCGGTCATCGAACCTGAAAGCCGATAGCTGCGACGGGGTGCCCTGCCTCCGTTGGTCAGTTCCTCCTTGCCACCCTCATCCTGCAGGATTCCAATACCTCCGGCATCCCGGTGGCAAGCCGCCCCGGTTGCCCCTTCTTCCCGATGCCCGTCACCAAAGCCGTCATTCCAGCCGCCGGATTCGGCACCCGCTTCCTGCCCGCCACCAAGTCGCAGCCCAAGGAAATGCTGCCCATCGTGGACACCCCCACCATCCAGTACGTGGTGGAGGAATGCGTGCACAGTGGCATCACCGACATCCTCATGGTCATCGGCCGCAGCAAACGCGCCATTGAGGAACACTTCTACCCCGCCCCCGAGTTGGAGCTGGAACTCGAAGAACAGGGCAAGACAGAGCTGCTCAAACAGATCCGCAGCATCTCGGAGATGGCCTCCATCCACTTTGTCTGGCAGAAGGAGCTCAACGGGCTCGGCGATGCCGTCTCCTACGGGCGCACCTTCGTGGGCCACGAGCCCTTCGCCCTCCTCCTCGGTGATACCCTTCTCAGCAGCAATGACCCGGACCGGCCCATCCTGCGGCAGATGATCGACATCTACGAGGACCGGCAGGAATCCGTCATCGCTCTCGACGAAGTGGAGCGCCAAAAGGTCCCCCTTTACGGTATCGCGGGTGGAGAGAACCGCGCCGACGGCATCATTGAGCTCAATCAGCTCATCGAGAAGCCTTCCGTGGAGGAGGCTCCCTCCAACCTGGCCATTGCCGGCCGTTACGTGCTGCGCCCCGAGATCTTCAACTACCTCGCCGAGACCGGACCGGGCAAGAATGGCGAGATCCAGCTGACCGACGCCATGGTCCTCATGCTGCAGGAACGCGGACTCTACGGCCTCCGCTTTGACGGCAAGCGCTACGACATCGGAAACAAGCTCGACTTCATCAAGACCAACGTCGAATTCGGCCTCAGGCGTGCGGACATCGGCCCGGAACTGGCGGACTACCTGAAGCAGATCGTGACGGAAATCTAAAACAGCGGTCGCGATTGCAATGCCGTTTCAAGCTCTCTCGCACATGCCCCCGCAGGATTCCTGCCCAGCCGCCTCCTGGCGCTCAGTTCCTCCCTTTACCCCGCGTTACCTGATGATACCCTCTCCCATCAAATGATGAGAACCATCATCGTTCCAGTCCTGGGCGCGAGTCTCCTGACTGAAGCCGCCCCGACCGCCCCGGACTTCACGCGCGATATCCGGCCCATCCTCTCGGAGAATTGCTTTGCCTGTCACGGCCAGGACGCAAAGAAGCGTAAAGGCAAGTTGCGCCTTGATAAGGGTGACGTGGCCATTGCCGAACGCGATGGTGTGCAGGCTATCGCACCCGGGAACCTGGAGAAGAGCGAAGCATGGACTCGCATCCTCTCGGAAGACGAGGACGAGGTGATGCCTCCCCGGGATTCAGATAAGGAACTTTCTGATGCGGAAAAGGACATCCTGAAGCAATGGATCCTGCAAGGTGCGCAGTATGCGGATCACTGGGCGTTCACAGCTCCGAAGCCTCCTGTCGTGCCCAAGGGGGTGGCAAATCCGATTGACGCCTTCCTGCAGCAGCGCCTGGCAGAGGAAGGCCTGGAACCCGCGCCGCTGGCCAAGCCGGAAACACTCGTTCGACGTGTCTACCTGGATCTCACCGGACTGCCTCCCAGGCCGGAGGAAGTAGACGCCTTTCTCACGGACAAGTCCCCCCGGGTTCTGGAAAACCTGATCAGCAACCTGATGAAGCGCCCGTCCTACGGCGAGCACATGGCACGCTATTGGCTGGACCTCGCGCGCTACGCCGACACCCATGGCCTGCACCTCGACAACGAGCGCTCGATGTGGCCCTACCGCGACTGGGTGGTGCGGGCGTTCAACCAGAACATCAGTTTCGATGAGTTTACCCGCTGGCAACTGGCTGGAGACCTGTTGCCCGGGGCGACCATCGATCAGAAAATTGCTTCGGGATTCAACCGCTGTAATGTGACCACTGGAGAAGGAGGCAGCATCAATGCTGAATGGATTTATCGCAATGCAGTGGAACGCACTTCGACGACAGTTGAGGTGTGGATGGGACTGACAGCTGGTTGTGCGGTATGCCACAACCACAAATTTGACCCCATTTCCACGAAGGAGTATTACTCGATGTATTCCTTCTTCCACAGTACCGCCGACCCTGCCCTGGACGGGAACAAGCTGGATACTCCACCTGTTATCCGCGTGCCGCTGCCAGGTGCGCAGGAAAAGCTCGCGGCACTGGATTCGAAGATCCAGGCGGTTGAAAACCGCATCACGGAAGCAGTAACAGGGATTGACTACAACGACCCGGCAGACCTCAGCAAACCGCCCACCCCAACCACGAAGGAGACGGTGTGGATCGAGGATGCCCTGCCCGCCAAGGCTGCCGCGCAAGGTAACACTCCATGGAAGTTCGCAACCCAACCGGAACCGGTCTTCAGCGGCGCCAAGGCGAGCGTCCGTGAGGCCAAGGGCCTGAGCCAGCACTTCTTCACCGGTGCCAACCCGCCCCTGGTCATCGAGGATGGCATGAAGCTGTTCGCGCATGTTTACCTCGATGCAACCAATCCCCCAAAGCAGATCATGCTGCAGTTCAATGACGGCACGTGGGAACACCGCGCCTACTGGGGAGGCAACCAGATCGAGTGGGGCAAGAACGATACCGTCAGCCGGCGGCGCATGGGCGACCTGCCAGAAACCGGGAAATGGGTGCGCCTTGAGGTGGACATCGAGCAGGTGGGCCTCAAGCCGGGTGCCAAGCTCAACGGCTGGGCCTACACCCAGTTTGACGGCAAGGTCTACTGGGACCAATCCGGTGGCTACGTCACCACCAACCCTGTCTCCGACCCGGTCTTTTCATGGAAAGCGTGGAAAGCGCAGAAGGAAAATGAGCGCGAACAGGATCTCAACGAGGAACTACGCAAGCTCGTGAAGGGAAAGAAGCCCGGCGAATGGGCGGAGTCCCAGGAAAAACGCCTTTTCCTGCACTGGCTCGGCCGGATCTACAAGGGGGCCAAGGATACGCTGAAACCACTCAATGACGAAAAGGCAAAGCTGGTGGCCGAGAAGAATGCCATCGGCAAAAACACCGCAGTGACCTTCGTGATGGCCGACCTGCCCAAGCCGCGGGAGAGCTTCGTGATGAAACGCGGGCAGTATGATAACCCCGGAGAGAAGGTCAGCCGCAACGTACCTGCCTTCCTGCCGCCGCTTCCGCCCAAACCAAAGGATGGCGATTACAACCGGCTGGACCTGGCCAATTGGCTGGTCGACGGAAAACATCCGCTCACCGCACGCGTCGCGGTAAATCGTTTCTGGCAGCAGTTCTTCGGTACTGGCCTGGTGAAAACCAGCGCAGACTTCGGCACCCAGGGAGAGTTGCCCAGCCACCCTGAACTGCTCGATTGGCTGGCCGTTCAGTTCATGGAAGATGGCTGGGATATTCAGCACCTGGTGACGCGCATCCTCACCAGTCATGCCTATCGCCAAAGCTCCGCGGTCTCGCCCGCGTTGCGGGAAAAGGATCCGGAAAACCGTCTCCTGGCCCGGGGGCCACGGCATCGACTGGACGCCGAGGTCATCCGTGATCAGGTCCTGAACCTCAGCGGACTGATGGTGTCTACGATCGGAGGCCGGGGTGTCAGGCCCTATCAGCCCCCCAATATCTGGGAACCGGTCGGCTTTGCCTCCAGCAACACGCGCAATTACAAGCAGGACAAGGGGGAGGACCTGTATCGACGCAGCCTTTACACCTTCCTCAAGCGCACCGCTCCGCCGCCCTTCATGGCCACCTTTGATGGACCCAACCGCGAACAAAGCTGCTCGGCACGTGGCCGCAGCAACACCCCGATGCAGGCCCTGCAGCTGATGAACGATGTTCAACACGTCGAAGCAGCACGCACCCTTGGCCAGCGCATTCTCAAGGAAGGCGGAACAAATGCTGAGGACCGTGTCCGCTGGGCATGGCGGCTTGTCACCGCCCGTTATCCTGATCAGGAAGAATCAAAAATCGTGCTGAAGGCTCTTCAGGCACACCAGAACCGCTTCGCCGTTGACTCTGCAGCTGCCGGGCAACTCATTGCCTTCGGCGAAAGCAAACCCGATCCCGCTCTCAAGCAGGATGAGCTGGCCGCCTGGACCCTCGTGGCGAACCTGCTCCTCAATCTTGACGAGGTTGTGAACAAGAACTGACCCTGCCATGGACCCTGCCCTCGAATATCATCACCTGCAATCCCGTCGCCGGTTCTTCCAGGGAGCCGGTCTCAAGGTAGGGGGTATCGCCCTGGCCCAGCTCCTCGGCCAGAGAAGCCTGTCCGCAAGGCCCACTGTGACCGACGATATCCATCCGGCCCTTCCCGGATTGCCCCACTTTGCGCCCAAGGCGAAGAACCTCATTTACCTGCACATGAACGGCGCGCCGGCCCAGCAGGACCTCTTCGACTACAAACCCCAGATGGAGAAGTTTTTCGACAAGGAGTTGCCTGACTCAGTCCGCAATGGTCAGCGCATCACCACCATGACGAGCGGACAAAAACGTTTTCCCGTGGCTCCCAGCAGGTTCGCCTTCGAGCGCTGTGGCCAGTCAGGGATCCTGATGAGTGAACTGGTTCCGCACATGAAGGGCATCGCCGACGAGATCACCATGATCAAGTCGGTCCACACCGAAGCGATTAACCACGACCCCGCCTGTACCTTCGTGATGACCGGCAGTGAGGTGCCTGGCAAGCCCAGCCTCGGTTCCTGGCTCAGCTATGGCCTTGGCAGCGAAAGCCAGAATCTACCCGCCTTCGTGGTTTTCACCCCGACCGTCAAGAACCCGAGCCAGGCGTTGTTCACTCGCATGTGGACCAGTGGTTTTCTGCCCTCCAAGTACGATGGAGTGAAACTCCGCAGCGCCGGTGACCCGGTATTATACGTGAAGAATCCCCCGGGGGTGCTGCCTGGCGACCGGCGTGCCATGCTCGATGCCCTGGGTCAGCTGAACCGTAGGGCTTTCGAGCGATTCGGTGACCCCGAAACGCAAACCCGCATTTCCCAGTACGAAATGGCCTTCCGGATGCAGAGCAGTGTCCCGGAACTGACTGACCTCGGCAAGGAGAGCAAGGCGACCCTCGAGATGTACGGGCCAAATGTCCAGAAGCCCGGCACCTTCGCCCACTCGGCACTCCTCACCCGCCGTCTCATTGAGCGTGGAGTCCGGGTGGTGCAGATTCTCCACCGCGGCTGGGACCAGCACGGCAACCTGCCCAAGGAGATCAAGAACCAGTGCCTTGACGTTGACCAGCCAACCGCCGCCCTTATCAGGGACCTCAAGGAAAGAGGAATGCTGAAGGACACGGTGGTTGTCTTCGGCGGTGAATTCGGGCGCACCGCCTACTGCCAGGGCAAGCTGACAAAGGAGAACTACGGTCGCGACCACCACCCCCGCAATTTCTGCATGTGGATGGCCGGCGGCGGCATAAGGGCTGGCATGTCCCACGGGGCAACTGATGACTTCAGCTACAATGTCACCGAAAAACCCGTTCACCTCAACGAGTTGAACGCCACCATTCTCCACTGCATGGGCATCGACAACCACCGCTTCCGCTTTCCCTTTCAGGGGTTGCAGCAACGCCTTACCGGAGTGGAGGATGCTTATCCCATCGAGGATATCCTCTTGTAGTCCGGATCATTGCTCCAGCGGACCTGCCCCCGACCGGAAAGCCGATAGACGAAGCAGCATGAACATCACGCACCACCCCCCGAACGCAGAGGAGCGACCCGCGACATGAACCTCCGGATCCCACTCCTTCTGGCCAGCACCGCATGTTCGCTGGGACTACCGGTCAATGCCTGGGCCGAAGGCTCCTGCCCGGAGTTCTTCGCAAATCTCGCGCCCGGGACTCCCGGTTCCTGCGCCGATTTCTCGTTCTTCGGATTCAATGGAGTCGAGGTGGGAGGATTCAACCGCGCAAAAAGCGGCCCCTCCATGGCGGGAATCAATCTCTTCGAGGAAATCACGATCCTGCCGGATTTCTTCGACCCCCTCGAACCTGTCTTTGCCTCGGTGGAGGTGAACTCTGCCGGGGCCACCGGAATCCCCGGATTCGGCATCGAACACCAGGGCCGGGTAAGCATGTTCCCCCTTTCGAGCGAACCCCCACCCGAATCCACCACCGCCCGCTTCATCGCGACCAGCAGTCAGAACAGGACCATTTTCAGGGCCCATGATCCTGAACCGGGCATTCAGAACATCACCATCGACATCAGACTGGAGCAGAACCTCGAATTGATCGACCCCGTCAGCAGCGGCATCGACGGCGATGTGGGGGCCTCCTTCCGTGTCGATGTGGCGGAACTCGAGACCGGCGAAATGATCACCGAACTGCTCGGGAGTGCAAAATTCGACTCCAAGTCCGGCCCCGAACCTGATTTCGACGATGAATTCGCACCCGGCTACGATGGGTTCACGAACACCACTTCCGTTGACCCGGGCCGGATCAAGGTCGAATTCGAGCGGACTCTAGCGATCACGATCGAGGAAAACCTCGAGATCAGGCTGGAAACCCTGGTGAGCGAATCGATCTTCACCGACGGATTCGACTCAGGTGATGCCGCCGCCTGGATCTCCGACAGCGGAAACACCTTCACCTTCACTGTCCAGAGCCAGAATCCCGGCGTGACCTTCGATCTCAAGCCTGGGAGCACATCACAGTTGGTCGTCCCGATCCTTGATATCGACCGCCTTCCGGACGGTCAGGTTCGCCTGACCTGGGACGCACTCGACACCCAGACCTACACCGTCCTCTTTACTCCCGACCCGGCACTATCACACGATCAGTGGCAGGAACGGGCTACCATCGCGGGCACAATGGGATTACTCACCAGAGACTTTGCCATCACCGGCCCGGAGGGATTCTTCGCGATCCGCACGACATCCCCCTGACAGGGCCGCAAGGACCTCGAGAAACCCGAGTGGGGACGTGTCAAGGTGCTTGAGGTAGCGATCTCGTAATTTACCTCGGCAATCCGCATTGCATCTGCAGGGCAGGAAACTAGCCTCTTCCGGATGTCCCGCAGCTTCCTGGCCCTCCAGATGCTCATCGCTGCCCTCTGGGCCAGCGGGCTCTCTGCCAGTGTCGACTTCAACCGGGACATCCGTCCCATCCTTTCGAACCATTGCTTTGCCTGTCACGGGCCTGACGAACACGAGCGCAAGGGCAAGCTGCGCCTCGATACCGCGGCGGGAGCGCTCAAGGGTGGCGAAACCGGGGACACCATCGTAGCCGGCAAACCCGACGACAGCGAACTCATCTACCACATCTTCAGCACCGATCCGGACGAGATCATGCCCCCACCCAAGGCTCACAAGGAACTGAGCAAGGGAGAGAAGGGGCTCATCAGGCAGTGGATCGCGGAGGGAGCCAAGTACGCGGAACCCTGGACATACCTTCCACCCCGGAGGCATCCCGTCCCTCCGGTCAAAGCCAGTGACTGGAGCGAAAACTGGATCGATAACTTCATCCTGACCCGGCTCCAACGGGAGAACCTCAGCCCCTCCCCGGACACCGATCCGGTCACCCTGATGCGGCGGCTCCACTTCGATCTCATCGGCCTTCCACCAACGCCCAGGGAGGTGAACCAATTCGTGAAGCGCTGGAAGGAGGATCCCGCCGCCAGCCTTGAGGCAACCACGGACGCGCTCCTGGCTTCACCCCACTTCGGCGAGCGTATGGCGATGTACTGGCTTGACCTCGTGCGCTACGCCGATACCTGCGGCTATCACGGCGACCAGGACCACAGCATCTCTCCTTATCGCGACTATGTGATTGACGCCTTCAATGACAACCTGCCCTTTGACCAGTTCACCCGTGAGCAGCTCGCCGGCGACCTGCTGCCCAATCCCACTGTCGACCAGAAAATTGCGACCGGCTACAACCGCCTCCTGCAGACTTCGCATGAGGGAGGGGTTCAGGCCAAGGAGTACCTCGCCATCTACTTCGCGGACCGCGTCCGTAACCTCTCCAATGTCTGGATGGGGGCCACCGTAGGCTGTGGGCAGTGCCACGACCACAAGTACGATCCCTACACCTCGCGGGACTTCTACTCCCTTGGAGCCTTTTTCGCCGATGTGGACGAATCGCAGCACTTCAAGGTTGGTTCCAACAGCCTGCCCACGAGACGCCCGCCCGAGATCGACGTCCACACCAAGCGCGAGCGGCAGCGCATCGCCGAGCTGAGAAAATCGCTGGAGACCGCAAGATTCGCCAATGAAGCCGCCCGCAGGCAGGTGGAATCCGAACTGGCCGCCCTTGAGAAAGCCAAGCGCAAGACCATGATCACGGTGGCCACCAAACCCCGCACGATCCGCATCCTGCCCCGTGGCAACTGGCTTGATGACAGCGGCCCGGTGGTGGAACCGGCCTTCCCCGCCTTCCTCACCAGGAACAATCCATCCCCCGCCAGCGCACGCCTCACCCGGCTCGATCTCGCCAACTGGCTCACCGATCCCGACGCCGGAACGGGCGGACTGACCGCACGCGTCATGGTCAACCGCTTCTGGTATCTGATCTTTGGTTCCGGAATCTCAAAGCGCCTCGAAGACTTCGGGGGACAGGGTGAAGCCCCGGTGCATCCTGAACTGCTGGACAACCTCGCAGTCGAGTTCTACGAATCGGGATGGAGCGTGAAGCATATGATGAAGCTCCTGGTGACCAGCCGAACCTACCGGCAGAGTTCGCTGGAGCCGATTGCCCTGCGCGAACGCGATCCCTACAACCGGCTTCTCGCCCGTCAGTCGCGCTACCGCCTGCCCGCCGAAACCATCCGTGACAACGCCCTCGCCATTTCAGGCCTCCTGCGCACCGACCACGGGGGAGCAAGCGCCAAGCCCTACCAACCGGCCGGCTATTACCGCCACCTCAACTTCCCCGTCCGCAAGTACGCGCATCACGCCGACGACCGCCAGTGGCGCCGCGGCATCTATGTCCACTGGCAGCGGCAGTTCCTCCATCCCATGCTGCGTGCTTTTGACGCACCCACCCGCGAGGAATGTACCGCCGAGCGCCCACGCTCCAACACCCCCATCGCGGCCATGACCCTGCTCAACGATCCCTCCTTCGTGGAAGCGGCCCGCGTCTTTTCCGAGCGCATCCTCAAGGAGGGCGGAAAGGACGACAAGGCCCGCCTTGAGTTCGCCTACCGCGAGGCCCTCTCCCGCCTCCCGGACAGTAAGGAGAAGGATGTGATGGGCCGACTCTTCAAGGTGGCCAAAAAGGAATTCAAGACCGACCCGGCCGCCGCCCGGGAATTGATTTCCACCGGACAGGCTCCCGCGCCCAAGAATCTCGATGCCATTGAACACGCCACCTGGACCACGGTCGCACGCGCCATCCTGAATCTCTCCGAAACCTATACCAGGAACTAAACTACGGGTATGGGAACCCCTTTCCGATCTGCCACGAAATCGATGACGCCCGACAAACAACTGGGAAACTACCTCAACCGCCGTTCCTTCCTCGGCTCGGCCGGCGTCGGCTTCGGCTCCGCCGCACTTCTTTCCCTGCTTGATCGCGATGCCTTCGGACGCACGATCGATACCTCCTACCACGGCCTGTCCGGCTTCCCCCACCATGATGCCAGGATCAAGCGGGTCATTTTCCTCACCATGGCGGGGGGGCCTTCCCACCTGGAAACCTTCGACTACAAGCCAAAGCTGGATGAGCTCAACGGCCAGCCCATGCCGGAGTCCTTCACCAGGGGACAACCGATCGCCCAGCTCCAGGGACAGAAGCTCAAGGTCCAGGGACACCTCACCAAGTTCCAGGAATTCGGCAAGGGCCAGTTCATCTCCGAATTCCTCCCCTACCATCGCAAGATGGCGGACCAGATCTGCGTGATCAAATCCATGCTCACTGAGCAGATCAATCACGACCCGGCCCACACCTTCATGAACACTGGCACCGCCATCAGCGGTCGCCCGTCCATGGGAGCCTGGATCAACTATGGTCTGGGCAGCGACAGTGAAGACCTTCCGGGCTTCGTGGTCATGACGAGCGTGGGGGGGCGCAATCCGCAGCCGATTGCAGCGCGTCAGTGGGGCACGGGCTTCCTCCCCAGCCTCCACCAGGGTGTCGAATTCAATTCCACCGGCGATCCGGTTCACTACGTGACCAGTCCACGGGGAGTATCGAAGATGAATCAGAATGCCCTGGTACAATCGATCCAGCAGCTCGACAGCCGACGTAACGAACTCGTCGATAATCCGGAAATCAAAGCTCGTATCTCCGCCTACGAGATGGCCTTTCGCATGCAGTCCAGTGTGCCCGAGCTCACCGACGTTTCAAAGGAGCCGCAGCGTATCCTGGATATGTACGGGGCCAAGCCGGGCGACGGCTCCTTCGCGTCCAACTGTCTCCTGGCTCGCCGTCTGGCTGAAAAGGGCGTACGCTTCATCCAGCTCTACCACCGGGGCTGGGATCACCACGGCGGACTGGTGAAGTACATGAACACCTGCTGCGGGCTCACCGACAAACCCACCTGGGCTCTACTCACCGACCTCAAGCAGCGTGGAATGCTCGAGGACACCCTCATCGTATGGGGAGGTGAGTTCGGCCGCACGCCCATGTTCCAGGGCAAGGGTGGTGCAGGCCGCGATCACCACATCAAGGGCTTCTCGATGTGGCTGGCCGGCGGAGGAATCAAGGGCGGGATGGCTTACGGCGAAACCGACGAACTTGGCTACGCCTCCGTCAAGGATATCGTCCACGTGCGTGACCTCCACGCCACCATGCTCCACCTGCTGGGAATCGACCACAGCCGTTTTTCGGTGAAGTTCCAGGGACTGGACATGCGTCTGACCGGGGTGGAACCCGCCCGGGTGGTGAAGGACCTGCTGACCTAGTCAGGAGCCAGTCGGCCGACTGGCGGGGAATATCCGCTTTATCCACGCTCCTACGAAGACAGGACGGACTCTGGTAACCCCGTTCTTGCGAAGTTCCGCCGCCCTCGCTAAAGAATATGCACCATGCGCCTGACCATCACTGCGCTCCTCCTCTGCGGATCCCTGCCCGCGTTAGCCGCGCCGCTTTCCTATAACCGCGACATACGGCCGATCCTGGCCGAGAATTGTTTCGCCTGCCACGGACCGGACAAGAGTGCCCGCAAAGCCAAACTTAGGCTCGACCTCCGCGAGAACGCCCTCACGAAAGAAGCTTTTGTGCCCGGCGATCCCGATGACTCCGAACTGGTTTTCCGTATTAACGCCGACGACGAAGAAGATCTCATGCCGCCACCCGACTCCCACAGGTCGCTCACCTCGGCGCAGAAAAAAACCCTGGCGGAGTGGATCAAACAGGGCGCCGAATACGAACCGCACTGGGCCTACATCGCACCCAGACGTCCAGCAGTACCCGAGATGGGGACCAAGCACCCCATCGACAACTTCATCCTGGCGGGATTGCCGGAAGAACAGCGCAAGCTCTCGCCCCGTGCCGACTCCAATACTCTTGGCAAGCGACTCTCCTTTGACCTGACTGGATTGCCAGCCTCCTTCAACAAGGTCGACGCCACCAACATTGAGTCCGTCATTGACCAGTTCCTGGCCTCAGCCCACTACGGCGAGCGCATGGCGGTGATGTGGCTCGACCTGGCTCGCTACGCCGACAGTCACGGCTACCACAGCGACAAGACATGGAGCATGACCCCCTACCGGGACTATGTTATCCGCGCCTTCAACCGCAACAAGCCCTACAACACCTTCATCATCGAACAACTGGCCGGAGATCTCCTTGCGAATCCCACCACCGAGCACTACGTAGCCACCGGCTTCAACCGGGTCAACCAGGTCTCTGAAGAGGGCGGGATCCAGGACACGGAGTATATCGCCAAGTATTATGCCGAGCGCGTCCGCACGACCTCGGTGGCCTTCCTCGGGGCAACGATGGGCTGCTCCGAGTGTCACGACCACAAATTCGATCCCTTCACCGCCAAGGACTTCTATTCCATGGAGGCCTTTTTCTCCGATATCTATGAGAAGGGTGCCTACAACGGCGATGGGCGCTACAACCCCGGCGCCGACATCAAGAAGTATCCCGGCTTCAAGTTGGACAAGTGGGGACCAGCCATCGATGTCCCCGAGCCGGACAAGACGGAGGAACTGGCTCTTATTGAGAAGGAAAAGCGTATGCTCCAGGAAGAGCTCAAGAAGGACAGCCCGGGACTGGAAAAGGAGTTCCTCAAGTGGGTCAGCGACCTGAGGGGCAAGATCGTATCCAACAAACCGCAGGATATCACTATCCTCGATGACAAGGAACTGCCCCTGCCCCAGGTCCAGACTGTCACCGACAATGTGCACTCCGGGAAGATTGCACGACGCCAGGAGAATGCCGGGCTGGTCCAGCACATCGTCGATGCCAGCAAGAAACCGGTCACCCTGGGGGCAGGTGAATACCTCTTCGCCTATGTCTGGCTCGACCCCAAGAACCCTCCCAAGCAGATCATGCTGCAATTTAATGCCGACAACTCCTGGGAGCACCGCGCGTGGTGGGGCGAGGATCTCATCCCCTACGGTAAAGGGAGCAACGGTGCCAACCACCACAAGGCGGGCGCCCTGCCCGCACCGGGAAAATGGGTGCGCATTGAAGTTTCCGCCGAGAAGGTAGGTCTGCCCACAGGTAAGAAGATTACTCAACTGGCCTACACCCAGCACGGTGGAGTCGTGCTCTGGGATCTGGCCGGACACACCAGCAGCGACGCAAATGCCGCCCTGGCCGGACTCCCGGATGACGTGCGCAAGCAGTTACTGGCAGGCAGGGGGCAAAAGGTTGATCCCAAGCTGCGCGCACCTCTCCTGACCCACTTCCGCACCATTGCTCCCTCCCTGCAGCCCATCCGGGACAAGATTGCCAAGCTCGACCAGCAGGCCAAGGGGGCCAAGGGGACGACCCGCATGACCCTGGTGACTCTCTCCACCAACCCACGCGAGATTCGCATCCTGCCCCGCGGTAACTGGATGGATCGCTCCGGCCCGGTGGTGCAGCCGGCCCTCCCGGCCTTCCTCACCGTAGCCAAACAGAAACCACAACCCAGCGAAGCCCGTCTCACCCGGCTGGATCTCGCCCACTGGATCGCCTCCACGGAGAATCCCCTCACCGCCCGTGCCTTCGTCAACCGCGTGTGGGCTCTCTTCTTCGGGACCGGTCTCTCGCGGGACCTGCAGGACCTCGGGAACCAGGGCCAGTGGCCCACCCACCCCGAACTACTGGACTGGCTCGCGGTCGAGTTCATGGAAAGCGGCTGGGACGTGAAACATCTCGTCAAATTGATCCTCACCTCGCAAACCTACCTGCAATCGTCCAATGCCTCCGCCGAACTCACGGCCTCCGATCCCTACAACCAACTTTATGCCCGGCAGAATTCCCGACGGCTCCCGGCCGAATTCGTGCGCGACAATGCCCTCGCAGTCTCAGGTCTCCTCAATTCCCGCATTGGCGGGGAAAGCTCCCGCCCCTATCAGCCAGCGGGCTACTACCGAGAGCTGAACTTCCCCAAGCGCACCTACAAGCAGCACAACGATGACAACCAGTACCGGCGCGGCGTCTACATGCACTGGCAACGCAGTTTCCTCCATCCCATGCTGGTAGCCTTCGACGCGCCGCCCCGGGAGGAATGCACCGCCAGCCGGGAGAGTTCCAACACCCCACAGCAGGCTCTCAATCTCCTCAACGATCCCACCTTCGTGGAGGCTGCCCGCGTCCTGGCCGAACGGCTTACCGGCGACAGCCGGCCATTTGCCGAGCGCCTGGAGCTTGGCTTCCAGCAACTCCTCCAGCGCAGGCCCCACCCCGAGGAAGCCAAGCTCCTCAAGGATCTCTACGACCGGCAGCTCAAGCGCTACCTGAAAAGTCCCCAGGACGCCAGTGCCCTCCTCAAGGTCGGGCTCAAACCCGCGGGCAAGGAGGCCAACCCGATGGATCTCGCCGCCTTTACCGCAGTGACCCGCGCCCTCCTGAACCTGCACGAAACGATTACCAGATATTAAACCGCTTACACCAGAAGCGCCCGACAACTTCCCGTCATGAACGATCAACTCATCAGCGCGATCAACCGTCGCACTTTCCTCAAGGGCTCATCCTACTCGGTGGGCAGTGCCGCCCTTGCCTGTCTCCTCAGCCAGGACGTCCAGGCTGCCCCCCAATGGAAGGGTGTCCTCAATGAGAAGCTGCACTTCCCACCCAGGGCCAAGCGTGTCATCCATCTCTGTATGGCGGGCGGACCATCCCACCTTGAGACCCTCGATTACAAACCGGAACTCGCCAAGCTCAACGGAAAGCCCATGCCGGAGTCCTTCACCAAGGGACAGCAGCTCGCACAATTGCAGGGCAGCCGCAACAAACTCAAGTGCCTCGGGCCGCAACACGAATTCAAGCCCTTTGGCGAGTGCGGCCGCCTCATGTCCTCGGCCTTCCCACACATCGGGTCCATCGCGGACGAGATCGCAGTCATCAACTCAATGTCCACCGAGCAGATCAACCACGATCCCGCTCACACCTTCATGAACACCGGCTCGGTCATCCCCGGCCGGCCTTCCATGGGCTCCTGGCTCCTCTACGGGCTGGGCGCGGACGCCGACGATCTTCCCGGATTCGTGGTGATGACTTCCTCGGGCGGTGGGCAGGATCAGCCCATCGCAGCACGCCAGTGGCACAGCGGCTTCCTGCCCTCCCGCTTCCAGGGCGTGCAATTCAACTCGAAGGGCAATCCCGTCCACTACGTGAAGAATCCCGCCGGCGTCTCCCGTGAGACCCAGGGAGACCTGCTCAAGACCATCAATGGCCTCAACAACCTGCTGGGCAAGCGGCAGAACGATCCCGAGATCGCCACCCGCATCGCGCAATACGAGATGGCCTTCAAGATGCAGGCCTCCGTCCCCGACCTGGTTGACGTTTCCAAGGAACCCAAGCACATCTTTGAGCTCTATGGGGCCAAGTCGGGGGATGGATCCTTCGCCTCCAATTGCCTGCTCGCGCGCCGACTGGCGGAACGCGGAGTCCGCTTCATCCAGCTCTATCATCGCGGTTGGGACCATCACGGCAACGTGAAGGGGGCCATCAACACCGTCGCAGGCCATATCGACAAGGCAACCGCAGCGCTGGTCAAGGACCTGAAGGAGCGCGGCCTGCTGGAGGACACCCTTATCATCTGGGGCGGGGAGTTCGGCCGCACTCCGATGGCCCAGGGCAGTGGGCGCGACCACCACATTCAGGCCTTCTCGCTCTGGATGGCGGGCGCTGGCATCAAGGGCGGGGTCAGCTACGGAGCCACTGACGAACTGGGCTACGCGGTGGCCAAGGATCACGTCTCGGTGCACGACCTCCACTCCACCATGCTCAAGCAACTTGGCATCAACCACGAGCTCCTCACCTACCGCTTCCAGGGCCTGGACTTCCGACTCACCGGCGTGGAGAAAGCACGGGTCGTCAAGGAGGTGCTGGTCTGAGCATGCTACACCTGCAGAGCCTCCTCCGGGATATCTGACAGGCGGGGTGCCGCTCATTCAGGACGAGGTGGTCTCCGGAGGCATGACAACCTCTACCAGCCCGCGCCCTTGGTCAGGGTCCTGATCCGGCAGACATGAAAGTCGGCCGTCATGTAGAGGGTCGATCCATCGTCGCCCCAGTTGCAGTTCGCGGTGCGCTGACCGGTCAGGATGTGCCCGAGGAGCTTGCCTTCCGGCGAGATGACAAGCACTCCACCCGGACCGGTGGTCCAGATGATCCCATCCTTGTCCACCTTCATTCCATCGGGCGCCCCAGGATACTTCCGCGCCAGCGCGGAACAGTCGAAAAGCACCTTCTGCGGGCCGAGGGTTCCATCCGCCCTGATGTTCCATGAGAAGATGTAGGGCTTCGGCCCATGGGACTGGGCGACATAGAGCTTCTTCTCGTCCGGCGAGAGGGCGATCCCATTGGGTCGGTCGCACTCCTTGGTGAGCAGGGTCACCTTGCCATCGGTCTCGATGCGATAGACACCGAACCAGTCCGTCTCACGCCGGGGATCCTTCTCGCGTTTGGGCAGGCCGTAGGGCGGATCAGTGAAGTAGATCGCCCCGCTGGAATGGATGGCCAGGTCATTGGGACTGTTGAATCGTTTGCCGTCGTAATGATCCGCGAGGGTGATCTTCCCCCCGCCCGGGGTGAGCATGGCCACCCGTCGGTCACCATGTTCACAGGAAACGAGGCGACCCAGGGCGTCGAAGGAAAGCCCATTTGATCCGGGTTCAGGATAACCCGGTGTCACCCCGGTATAGCCTGAGGGACTCATGAAGACGGAATGCCCTTCCTTCTTCTCCGACCACTGGTAAATCGTGTTGGCGGGAACATCGGACCACAACAGGCGGCTGTTTTCCTTGTCCCAGACCGGCCCCTCGGACCACACAAAGCCGGAAGCCAGGACTTCGATCTTGGCATCCCTGGCAACGAGCTTGTCGAAGGCCGCATCGTGGCGGACGACCGAACCGATATTCGGGCGGTCAGCCCACAGGAAGGGAGCGGTCAGGAGGAGGGCACAGGTGGCGAGTGTGGTGTGTTTCATGGTCTTGAAGAATTCGATTGATGACTCGGGCGATCGACCGGAACCGTAAATACTAATCGATCTTAAGCTTGGGGAAAATTCCCTTGGGGGCACGGAAGTACTGCGGCCAGTCGATCCAGGTTCCTTCGGCAGTAAAGAACTCCCTCTCTACGACGTACCAACGGCCACGCTTGTAACGCAGGAGGACCCAGAGGACTTCGTCGGCCTCCTCGATCCATTCCTCAAACATAGTGCCCGCATAGTTGATCCTCTTTCCCTCCTTGGTCAACGGCAGGGCATCGACGAAAGCCCAGTCCTTCTCCATCATGATATGCTTGATTCGGAAGGTCACCGACTGGTGAACGGCATCTTCAACCGGATCAGTCACCGCCGCCATGATCTCGCGGAACTCCTTGCTCCCCTTTTTGGGAACGACCGGCGCGGCGCCCACCTGGGAACCGAGGAGAAGAGCAAGCAGAAGAAGCAATCGCATTGGCGTGATACGTACCTGCTCCTGCCTGCTCCCGCAAGAATAGCGTTGCAGGTCCTGAAAATGGAAGCGACCCGGGCCGGACAATCCCCCCGGAGATCACAAAATCCCCCCAATTTGAAAATCAGGTCCCGGGACCGCGGTTGGAAACGGGCAGGGACCATACGCCCTGCGCCCAACCAAGAAAACAACGCAAAATACAGGCATCTGAAGAAGGAGTCCTGCCGGCGAGGCGGGGCTCCTTCCTTCTGTCCAGGAGGCTCGAGCTCCATGCGACGGTTTCCTGGTCGGATCTCAAAGGCACGGCAGACTTGCAGTCTGGTGGCGTTTTCCCATGAATGGACCTGCATGATTCAGAAATTCGCTCCAGCCTTCGCCAGCCTGTTTATCGCCTCCTCCTTCCCGTCCCCGGCCAGTGCCGGGACCACCAAGGTCTATCTTGGAACCCAGGGACGGGGTGAGAGCAAGGGGATCTACCTCTGCGAGCTCAATACGGAAACGGGCGCCCTTTCAAAACCCAGGCTCGCTACCACCTTGTCCGGATGCGGCTTCCTCGCCATCCATCCCAGCAGGAAGTATCTCTACTCCACCGCCCGCGGCGATGGCAACCAGGTCGCAGCCTTCCACATCCGGGATGACTACACGCTCGGCCCCATCAACCTGCAACCCTCCGAGGGAACGAGTCCCTGTCACGTTTCGGTGGATGCGACCGGAAGCTGCCTGATGGTGGCCAACTACGGAAGCGGCAGCGTGGCGGCCCTCAAGATCGACGAAGATGGCTCGCTGGTGAAATCGAACTCCGCCCACCAGCATGAGGGATCCAGTATCAACGAGAAACGTCAGAAAGGTCCCCACGCCCACTCGATCTATCCCGGACCCGACAACAAGTTCGCCTACGCTCCTGATCTCGGGATCGACAAGGTCGTCATCTACAAGCTCAACCCCGCGACCGCCGCCATGGAAAAGGTAGGCTCCGCCGACACCCGGGCGGGAGCCGGGCCACGCCACATGAAGTTCGGCAAGGACGGACGGCAGGCCTACGTTCTCACCGAGTTGCACCTGACCGTCACCGTTTACGACCGGGACCCGGCCACAGGACTTCTGGGCAAGAGCAAGCAGGACGTTAAATGCCTGGCCCAGGACATCGACCCCGACGGGATGAGCTGCTCGGAAATCCGCGTTCATCCCAACGGGAAATTCCTCTACGCCGCCAATCGGGATGGAAAGCGTGCCGGACGTGACTCGATCTCCGTATTCCAGGTTCTTGAAGAGGGCAGGCTCAAGCGCATCCAGAGCATCCCGGCAAAAGTGAGCATCCCCCGCAACATCGGCGTCGATCCCGACGGCAAGTGGCTTCTCGTTGCGGGGCAGCGCTCAGGCAATGTTCCCGTCTTCAGGATCAGAAAGGACGGCACCCTGCAGGACAACGGCAATGAGGTGAACGTAGCCAACGCCATGTGTGTGGAGTTCCTGAAGTAAGGCTCCTGTCCAGCCAAGGCCGGAAAGTTGTCGCCCCCAACGGGGCGCGGAACAACCAGTGCAACTCCCATCGCCCCATCAGATTAAACGCGTTTTTGCGTTTCAGGTGGCGCAATAGAAATGGCAGTAGATAGTAACGACCAATCCATCGACACGTATCATGAAATCCACACCCCTGCTGCTCACCCTCGCTCTGGCGGTTGCCGCCTTCGCCGCTCCGCTGATCAGTCCCAGGGACGATGCCCGCCGGCTTGAAGTCCTCTTCTTCGGCGCACCCACCAGGAATCATCCTGGACACGATCCCATCACCCGCTACCGCGTGCTCAAGAAGCACCTCGGAGACGATGGCATCAACCTGACTTACCTCGAGGATCCTTCCGAGGCCCTGGACGCAGTAACGCTTGCTCATTTCGACGCAGTTCTCATGTACGGCAACTGGGCCCAGCGCGGCCCCATGCCAGCGGAGCAGGAAAAGGCGCTCGTCGACTTCGTGGAGAAGGGTGGCGGGTTTCTACCCATTCACTGTGCCTCGGCCTGCTACGGGAAATCGGAGGCTTTCGTGAAACTGGTGGGCGGCGTCTTCAAGTCTCATGGCGGCGGGGAATTCTCTGCCAGGACCACCAACACCACCCACGAAATCACAAAGGGCTACCAGGGCTTCACGGCCTGGGATGAGACCTATGTGCACGAACGCCATGGCGCGAATCGGACCATCCTCCAGGAACGCGACGGCGAACCGTGGACCTGGATCCGCACCCAGGGACAGGGCCGCGTGTTCTACACCGCCTCCGGACACGACCATCGCGTGTGGGACCAACCCAACTTCCACGATCTCCTGAAGCGCGCAATCTACTGGAGCGTGGGTGACAACGCCCGGGGAAAACTGGCCGCCCTCAAGCTGCCGAAAGTCGAAATGATGGAGGTGCAGCTGCCCGGCTACATCAAGCGCAAACTGGTGACACAAGTCCCCAGTCCCATCCCGCCCACGGAGTCCCTCAAGCTCGCGCAGGTCCCCCCGGGGTTCGAATTGTCCCTCTTCGCGGCCGAGCCCGACATCATCAATCCCATCTATATTGCCTGGGATGAACGGGGGAGGGCCTTCGTGGTGGAAACCATTGACTATCCCAACAACCTCCAGGCCGGCAACGTCGGTAACGATCGCATCAAGATCTGCGAGGACACCGACAACGATGGCCGGGCCGACAAGTTCACCGTCTTTGCCGACAAGCTCTCCATTCCAACCACCATGGTTTTCGCCAATGGCGGGGTGATCTGCACCAACGGGTCGGACGCCCTCTTCCTCAAGGACACCAACGGGGACGACAAGGCCGACGTGCGGGAAGTCCTCTTCACCGGTATCCGCACAGGTGATACCCATGCGGGCACCTCCAACTTTCGCTACGGGGTGGACAACTGGATCTGGGCCACCACCGGCTACTCGGGATTCGGAGGCGAAGTGGGTGGCAAAAGACATAGCTTCGGCAGTGGCGTCTTCCGCTTCAAGCCGGATGCCAGTGCCATGGAATTCCTGCAGAACACCACAAACAACACCTGGGGCCTGGGCTTCACCGAGGAATTCGACATCCACGGCTCAACCGCTAATGCCAATCCCAGCTTCTACCTGAGCTTCCCACGGCGCTTTTACGAACAGGCTGGCCTTTCCCAGCCCCGCACCCCGCGCGCGGATGACAATCCCCTTTTCTTCCCAAGTTCCACCGATATCAGGCAGGTTGATGCCCACCATCGCTACACCGCCGGGGCAGGACACGCCTTCTACACCTCACGGCGCTTTCCCCGGCGTTACTGGAATACCATCGCCTTCATCTGTGCCCCCACCGGCAAGCTGGTCGGTCAATGGGTCCGCCATCCCAGGGGAGCCGGTTTTGAACTGAGGCAGGAGCCGAACAATATCTACAACTCCGCTGATGCCTGGTCCGGACCGGTCTGTGCCGAAGTGGGCCCCGACGGCGCCCTCTGGATCTGCGACTGGTACAACCTCGTCATCCAGCACAACCCCACCCCCAACAAGGGATCCTCAGGCCTGGATGCCAGGCGTGGAAAGGGCAACGCCTACGTCACGCCCCACCGCGACAAGCAACACGGGCGCATCTACCGGGTCTACCCCCGGGGATCAGGGAACGACCCCTACAAGGCCGATTTCGCCAGCACCAATATGTTCTGGCGCCTCGAAGCGCAGCGTGCCGCAGTGGAGAAAGGCAGGAAGATCGACAAGGTCGCCAACATTCATCACTTCTACGCCAAGGCCGGAACGGGCTCCCTCGACCTCGAAACCATCAAGGCCGCCCTCGCCTCCGACGACCTTGCCCTCAAGCGCGCCGCGCTCCGCAATGCACCCCTCGATGGCACCCTTGCCACGATGTTCATCAGGGAGGACAGGATTACAGCCACGCAGCCGCGCGTTCTTCTCGACCTCCTGCTTTCCTTCTCCCGCCTTGGGGCTTCCGAAACGATCGGAAGAGCACTGGTTCATCTGCTCACCGATGATACCAGCGCCATCCTCAATGACCCGGTCCTCCACGATGCTTTCCAGGTCGCGGCCCGGCGCCATGGAGGGGGATTCGTAAAAGAGGCCCTTGCCAGTATCCGGCCCAAGAAAACCACTGGCCCCAAGGACGTCCTTTCCAATGGCAATATCGAGAAGGTCACCGCTTCCAAGCCGGACGGCTGGAACCCACGCTTCTACAGCGGCTCCCGTAACGCCAGCTTCACGGCCGTGAAGGAAGGCCGGAACGGAACGGTCTGCCTCAAGGTCACCAGTGACCAGCGCTCCGACTCCGGCTGGGGCGCCACGGCAAAGGTAAAGCGCAACACACGCTACCGCCTGGGCGGCTGGATCAGGACCGAGAATGTCAACGGCAGCGGATCGATGTTCAACGTACATGGCGTGGGTCACCGCACCAAGGCGGTTCGTGGCAACACCGGATGGACTGAATACTCTGTCGAATTCGATTCCGGCAACGCAACGGAGATCGTCATTCACGCTCTCTACGGCGGCTACGGTGGCCAGACCGGAACCGCCTGGTATGACGATGTCTATCTCCAGGAGTCCGGTGAGTCCGGTCTGGGCGGCACCGTCCTCACCATCGCCTCGCACTTCGGCAAGAGCGCCCCCCCGGCCGCCAAGAGCAAGCTCCTCTCCTTCCTCAAGGAACGCGCCGAAAAGGGGGACGCGTTTGCGAAGTCACTCCAGCAGAGCGTCGAATCTCAATCTCCCGACGAACGGGTGGCTGAGCGCAGGCACAAGATCGATGCCTCCGTTCACGAACGTGGAGAGGCCATCTACAACCGCACCTGTATTGCCTGCCACGGTCCTGAAGGGATCGGTGTGGAGGGCGCCTTTCCGCCGCTGGACGGCTCTGACTGGCTCACTGGAGACCCTGCGGTGCCCATCAAGATTCTCCTTAAGGGACTGATGGGCCCCATCGAAGTGAACGGCCAGAAGTTCAACAACATCATGCCTCCCCATGTCGACCTGAGCGACCAGGACATCGCCGACGTTCTCACCTACGCCCGGCAACGGTGGTCCAACGACGCCGCCCCGGTTAGCGCATCGGAGTCCAGAACCCTGCGGGAAACGGTGAAGGAACGAACAACTCTCTGGACCGTTAAGGAGCTGCGCTAGGGCGGGAAACCCCGCAAAAGAGGAGTCTCCGCGCCAGTCCCCCTAACCGAACCGGAGAACTCCCGAGCGCGAGCGGGTGATTTTTTTAGCAACGTCGTCTCCCCTCTCTCAAACTGTCGCCCATGCCCTCCTCCCCTCTCAACTGGGCTATCCCCCCTCTGGCGGTTCTCACGAGCCTCCTGGCTCACCAGCACCTTCAGGGACAGGATCTCCTGGTCGACTTCAGTCGCACCGATCAAGGCGGAAGCGATCCCTTACAGGCCGGGTGGCAGGGATTCGTCCTGCCTGCCACCGGGGGAGAAGAGGTATGCGCAGACTTTCGGAATGACGACCTGGCGGGGGCCGGCGAGATGGTCAGGGTCACTGTCGCAGGCAACTCCCATACGCGTGACTACGCTTCCGCCACCGGAGTATTCGCAGCCCGGAGCGATCTTCTCTCCGATGGTCCGCTCCTCAACCGCCCGGGAATCATGACTCTCAGTTTCGCGGGATTGAAGGATGGAACCTATGAGCTCACCTCCTACCACCACACCACGCAGTTCGGAGCCAGCGAGCGCGGTCCGGCCACACCCTTCGACATCGTCCTCAGCGACTCTGCAGGCGACAATGTCATGGTCGCTCAGGGACTGACGGTCTCTGACAACTCGAGCTCCGAACTGACCACTCACCTCTGTGAGTTCTCGGTCCTGGGAGACAGCGAGGTGCATCTCGACTTCATCCGCGGCCCCGACAACGGTCCGGCCGACCACTTCGCCCTGGCAGGATTCACCCTGCAGGCCTCTGGCCCACCCCCGCCCCCGCTTGTCCTGGGCGAAGTCCTCCTCAACGAATTCATGGCTTCCAACGAGGACACCCTCACTGACGGCGACGGCAACTCGAGCGACTGGGTGGAGATCTGGAACTCAACCGTTGAGGTGGTCTCGCTCGACGGTTGGTCCCTCACCGATGATCCGAGAGAACTGAGGAAGTGGCCTTTCCCCGCCATCTCCCTTGAGCCCGACCAGTATCTTGTCGTCTTCGCCTCCGGACAACTCATCGCCGATTACACCGACGCCAGGGGCCACTTCCACACCAACTTCCGGATCAACAAGGCGGCCGGCGGCCACCTCGCCCTGGTCAGACCGGCCGCTGACAACGCCGTCGCGGTCGCCAGCGAATTCGTCGCCTATCCACGCCAGCGGGAGGATATCTCCTACGGGTTGCACGGAACGGTCGCCCCGCTCGAAACCGGCCACTTCGCCACTCCTACTCCGGGAGGCAGGAACCACGGAGCGGCGGTCACCGGCTTTGTCTCCGACACCCGCTTCTCCCATCACCGTGGATTCTATGAGCGCCCGTTCCAGGTCGAGATCACCACCGAAACTCCTGGCGCTCTCATCCGCTACACAACCGATGGCTCCGCTCCCACCCTCACCAACGGGATCAACTATTCCGGCGCTCCGGGGATCACGATCCGGCGGACCACCATCCTGAGAGCCGCCGCCTTCCTCGAGGGCCACCAGCCTGCCAATGTGGACACCCAGACCTATCTCTTTCCCGCCCAGGTCACGAACCAACCACGGAGACCGGCAGGCTTTCCCATCACCTGGACCGGCTGGGATTACGAAATGGACCAGGACCTCGCCAGTTTGCGGGCAATTGTCAACGAGCCTGGCGCCAGCGAGGAGGACGCCAAGTCCATCATTGTCGGGGCCCTCAAATCCCTCCCCACCATGTCGATCGTGATGGATGTCGACCATCTCTTCGGAACCGCAACCGGAATCTATCACAACACAGGAGGGCGCGGGATGGCCTGGGAACGACCGTGCTCGGTCGAATTGATCGATCCCATCGAGGGTGCGTTGATGCAGATCGACTGCGGCATTCGCATGCAGGGGTTCACCTCCCGCAATCCCAGCCGGAATCCCAAACACTCACTGCGATTGGCGTTCCGGAAGATGTATGGCCCCGGAAAGCTGCGCTATCCCCTCTTCGGTCCGGACGCCGCCCGGGAATTCGACACCATCATCCTCCGCTCCAACGCCCAAGACGCCTGGGTCTACGACTCGACCAGCAACCGGCAGGGCCAGTTCGTGCGGGATGAATGGACCCGGCGCACCCAGCTTGCCATGGGCCGACCCAGTCCCCACGGGATCTGGGTCCACCTCTACCTCAACGGCCTCTACTGGGGCGTCTACAATCCGGTCGAACGACCCGACGCGGCCTTCATGGCGAGCTACTTTGGTGGCGACAGGGACGACCAGGATTCCCTGAAGAATCACGAGGAAGTCATCGACGGGAATGGTGAAGCCTACCGCGACCTCCTCGCTCTGATCCAGAACGACCCCAGCAACTGGAACGCCGGCTACCGGGACTTCACCAGGAACGCCCCCTACCAGGCCCTTCAGGGAAACTCCCCCGATGGAACACCGGATCCGCGGCGCCCGGCCCACCTCGATGTGCCCAACCTCATCGACTACATGATCCACAACATCTACTCCGCCGCCACCGACTGGCCCGGCAACAACTACATCGGACTCGATCGTAATGCCCGTGGCACTGGCTTCAAGTTCTTCAGTTGGGACAACGAGCACGGAATGAAACCGTCGGTCACCATCAATCGTACCACCCCGCACTCACGCGATGACGACTCGCCCACCAAGTTCCACCATCCCCTGCGGGACAATGCGGAGTACCGCCTGCTCTTCGCCGATCACCTTCACCGGGCCTTCGCCAACGACGGCCCACTCACCGCCACGAACGCGGCCGCACGCTGGATGGAAGTCACCGGGGAGATCGAGCAGGCTCTCATCGCGGAGAGTGCCCGCTGGGGCGACTACCGGCGGCCCGATCCCTACACCGTCGAAAATGATTTCAAACCATTGCGGCAGAGCCTCCTCGACAACTGGTTCCCCCGGCGCTCCACCATCGTTCTCGGTCAGTTCCGTGCCCAGGGCCTCTATCCCGATCTCGTCGCACCCGGGTTCTCCCGGCCCGGCGGAGTTGTTTCCACCGGCCGCCAGCTCCAGATCACCGCACCCGAGGGCACGATCTACCATACCCGGGATGGATCCGACCCCCGCCTCCGCGGGGGAGCGGTCAATCCCAGCGCCAGGGTCGTCGCGGCAGACGGGATCGCTCTGACCGCCACGGAGCCGATCAGGGCCCGCACGCTCCACAATGGCGAGTGGTCCGCCCTCAACGAGGCTCTCTTCATCGTGGGTGATCCTGCCAGTTCCGCCAACCTGGTCCTCACCGAGATCCACTACAACCCCCTCGGCGGCGGCACCCTGGAGTTCGTGGAACTGATGAACATCGCGGACACTCCCATCGACCTGACCGCAGTCCGGTTTGTTGCCGGAATCGAATTCGCGTTTCCCGCAGGCTTCGTGCTCGCACCCGGCGATCGCGTTCTTCTCGTCGACAACCTCACCGCCTTCGAGGCGGAGTACGGAACCGGTCTTTCCGTCGCGGGAGAGTTCACCGACGATCTCGACAATGACGGTGACACCCTCGCCCTGCTCGCTCACGACGGCACGATCATCCGTTCCTTCCGCTACGACGACGGACTCCCCTGGCCCTTGAGCCCCGACACCACCGGCTATTCGCTCACCCTGATCACTCCCGACAGAAATCCCGATGCCTCCGATCCGGCCAACTGGCGGGCCAGCGTCCTTCCCGGTGGCTCCCCGGCCACCAGTGATGCCCGATCCTTCGCCGGCGATCCAAACGCCGATCGTGATCGAGACCGCCGTCCCGCGATCCTGGAGTATGCCCTGGGCTCGGACGACCTCTCCTTCGATGCGGCCCCTGCCTTCAAGATTGTCCGGGTCCCCGGCGGAACCCTGGCCCTTCGCTACCCGGTCCACCCCGCGGCGGAGGATGCCCTCCTGACCCTGGAGCTCTCGCCGGATCTCCAGAGCTGGGGAGCGGCCCCACTCAACTGGCCCGTCCTCGCACGGGAAGACCTCGGAGATGGGCGAATCCTCGTCACCATCGGCATTTCCCCCGGTTCCCCTCCCAATGGGCATGTCCGGCTCCGGGTGACCCTTCGAAACCGGGCTCCCTAAGCAATCCAAAGTATCAACCTCGATCGAAGCGACGGGAGCATCCCAAAACCCACATTTTTCTTGTCGCTCGGGGAATAAACCGTCTTCCTTGGCCACGAGTCTACGAATATCTGATGAACCCAAGAACCCTCCTCACCTCTGCCCTCCTCGCCGGTGCAGCTCTCCTTCCCTCTCAGGCCAGCCTTGTCGCCTACTATCCGCTCGACGGCGACTTTCAGGATGCCTCCGGCAATGGCAACCACGGAACGCTGGTTGGAGCTGGAACGGCCTACTCGAATTCCGTGCCGACCTCCATCGGTGGGGGACAGTCGGTCTCCTTTCCCGGGACGGGAGGCCATTACGGCAACATCCAGAATGCCGCCCAATCCGGCGGTCTGGCGCTGACTACCCTTCCCTCCTTCTCCGTCTCCATGTGGGTCAATGGCGACGGAACCGTCAACCGGGATGACCGGATCTTCTCGGAGGGAATGACCACCAACAACAATCCGCTTTTCAATGTCGGAACCCACAGCAGCGGCGCCAACGGCACGGTTGATATCTACATCCGCAATGGCTCGGCGTTCGGACACGCCTACTCCCCCGGCACCGCCTTTGATGGGACCTGGCACCATGTCGTGTTCATGGGCGGAGATGACGGCCTCCTCGATCTCTACATCGACGGAGCATTCGACGCGCAGTTCAACTACTCCAGCATCCCCGCCTTCACCCCCGACACCACGACCATCGGCGGGATTCTGCGGGGTTCGGACTGCTGCAACTTCAATGGCAACATCGATGATGTCAGCTTCTGGGACGGAGATCTTACTCAGAGCGAGATTTCCGTACTCGCCAGTGGCGGCAGCGCCCTCCAGGTGCCCGAGCCTTCCTCGGCCCTCCTGAGTCTCAGTGGTCTCCTCCTGCTGTTTCGCCGGCGACGCTAGCTTACAAGATATCGAGCTGATTCGCTAAATCAAATCAGCTGATCCCTTTTGCGAGTCGGTGACTTAAGGTCATCGACTCGTTTCTTTAGAAGCCCCCGCACCATTCTGATTCTCCCATGAAATACGCTCCTCGCCTGATTATCGCTCTCTCCGCCGGACTCGTGATCGCCGGCACTCCTGCCCTTGCCGATCTGGTCGCCTACTATCCGCTCGACGGCGACTTCCAGGATGCCTCCGGCAATGGCAACCACGGAACGCTGGTTGGAGCCAACACGGCCTACTCGAATTCCGTGCCGGCCACGGTCGGGGGGGGACAGTCGGTCTCCTTTCCCGGGACCGCAGGCCATTACGGCAACATCCAGAATGCCGACCAATCCGGCGGGCTGGCACTGACCACCCTTCCCTCCTTCTCCGTCTCCATGTGGGTCAATGGCGTTGGAACCGCCAACCGGGACGACCGGATCTTCTCGGAGGGAATGACCACCAACAACAATCCGCTTTTCAATGTCGGAACCCACAGCAGCGGCGCCAACGGCACGGTTGATATCTACATCCGCAATGGCGCGGCATTCGGACACGCCTACTCCCCCGGCACCGCCTTTGATGGAACCTGGCACCATGTCGTGTTCATGGGCGGAGAGGACGGCCTCCTCGATCTCTACATCGACGGAGCATTCGACGCCCAGTTCAACTACTCCGGCATCCCCGCCTTCACCCCCGACACCACGACCATCGGAGGGATTCTGCGGGGTTCGGACTGCTGCAACTTCAACGGCAGCATCGATGATGTCAGCTTCTGGAACGAAGAACTGACCGCCGACGACGCGGCTGCCCTGGCCGCGGGCACCTCTCCTCCGCACCTGCGCACCCCGGCCGAAGACAGCGATGGAGACGGTCTCCCCAATGAGTGGGAGATCCAGCACGATCTCGATCCCAGTGACGATGGAACCGCCGATGTGGTCAATGGCCCCGATGGGGATCCCGACAACGATGGTTCCACCAATGACGAGGAGTTTGCGAACAAGACCGATCCAAGAAATCCCGATTCCGATGGAGACGGCTCCAACGATGGCGAGGAAGAAACCGCCGGGACGAACCCGAATCAGGCCGACACCGACGGGGACGGCCTGAGCGATGGGGAGGAAACCGCCTTGGGAACTGATCCTCTGGCCAGGGATTCCGATGGAGATGGCTTCTCCGACGGAGACGAGGTGGAGGCCGGCACCAATCCCAACGTCCCCGACACCCCCCCGCTGACAGATCTCCTCAGCGCCTACTGGCCCCTCGACGAGACCAACGGGGTGACCACCCCGGATCTGGGACCCGATGGCTACGACATGGAACTGCGCAACATGGATGCCTCGAACTTCGGCCCCGACGAGGGGCGCATGGTGGCCACCTTTGATGGCTCCAATGAAATGCTCGCCCGCATCCACACTGCAGGAGAGAACCTCCCGATCACCCAGTATCCGTCCTACACCATTTCGATGTGGGTCAAGATCACGGGCCAGGGCCAGAATGATCTTCGCTTCTTTGCCGAGGCCTCGACCAACAGCCACGACCCGCTCCTCAACCTGGGCACCCGGAACAATGGTTCGGATAATACCATCGATGTCTACCTGCGTGATGGAGGGACCCCCAACCACCAGTTCTCCAGTGGCCAGTGGCTCGACGGAACCTGGCGCCATGTCGCATACACCCACAGCGATGCTGACCAGAAGATTCAACTCTATGTCGACGGCGTGCTCGACCGGGACGACTGGCCCTTCAAGGATATCAATTCCGCTCTCAACACCACCACCATCGGCGGCATCCTGCGAGCCAATCCCAGTCACTGGGTTGCCGGGAAAATCGACGAAGTGTCGTTGTGGAAATCCGTTCTCCCGCCGGTCACCATCGCGGAACTCGCGGCAGTGCCCACGGTTCTGGATCTTCTCGATCCGGTCAGGCTGCCCCTCCACGTCAAGGAAAACGCCAACGAGCTTGTCCTTGAGTGGGAGAGCCTGCCCGGGATGTTCTATGTCCTGCGGACCAGCACGGATCTGTCCGCGGAGCTCTCCACCTGGGAGTCAGTGAATGCACCGGGATCCGTGGAAAACAATGGCGTATTCGAAATTGCGGGCACCCCCCCTCTCAACGTGCACTCTCTCCCGTTCCCGGCCGATCCCACGCGCTTCTACCGCGTGCAGCAATTCCCCCTTCCGCCGGTCACCCTCTTTGACGACGACCTCGAGGGCAACACCGACGACTGGACGACGGTGGTCAACGACGGAGCAGGCGACACCCGGTGGACCCTGGGAACCCCCGGGGGCAGCACGGGCCCGATCAACGGTGCTGACGGTTCCCTCAATGCCTGGTGCACAAACTTGGGGGACTACGGTCCAAACGCCGACATCTCTCTCCGTTCGCCCGCCATTGACCTGACCGGGGTCGCCTCCGCCAAACTGACCTTCCAGGCCTACCGCGACGCCGATGGCTTCGCCGACACGGCCACCGTCCGCTTTCTGAGAGCCTCCGACCTCACTCCACTGGGTGCGGCTGTCCTCATGGACATGTCCGAGTTCGATTCTGACTGGAAGACCTTTCAGATCGAGATCGCTCCAGAGGCGATCGGAGAGTCCATCCTCATCGAGTGGAACTTCCTCAGTGACAACAGCGCCGATGCCTTCAGCGGCCTCTCCATCGATAACATCCTGGTTTCCGACTGACTGGAGAGCTGCCCGATCCGGCTTCTCATCGGTCATTGCAAGATCGCTTCAAATCAGTTCGTATTCCCGACACGATGAAAACCGCACTCACTGCCCTCCTTGCCGTCATGCTTCTGGCCCTCACCGGACCAGCCCTGTTCGGTGACAAAGACAAGGCCGCCGCATCGGACGCCAAGGAGAAAAAGAAAGTCGTCTTCATGGCCGGTCACCGCAGCCATGGCTACGATCAGCACGAGCACCGGGCCGGGTGCCTGCTCCTGGCCAAGCAGCTCAACAAGCACATGGGCGACACCCTGGACGCCGAGGTCCACCTGGCCAAGGACTGGCCCGGCAACTCCAGCAAGCTCGAGGATGCGGACTGCATCATCTTTTATTGTGACGGAGGGGGAGGCCACATGGCCAACAAGCACCTTGAGGGCCTTGACCTCAAACTCAAGGACGGCTGCGGACTCGTCTGTCTCCACTACGGGGTGGAAGTGCCCAAGGGCAAGTCCGGCGAAAAGTTCCTCAGCTGGATCGGCGGCTACTTCGAGGGAAGCTGGTCAGTCAACCCGCACTGGGACGCCGACTTCAAGGAACTGCCCAAGCATCCCATCACCCAGGGGGTGAACCCCTTCAAGATTCGTGATGAATGGTACTTTCACATGCGCTTCCAGGAAGGAATGAAGGGTGTCACTCCCATCCTCTCGGCCCATCCGCCCGCCAGCACGATGAAACGGCGGGAGGGCTTCCACTCGGGCAATCCGCATGTCAAGGCCGCCCTTGAGCGCGGCGAGATCCAGCACGTGGCCTGGGCCTACGAGCGTCCTGGTGGCGGCCGCGGATTCGGCTTCACCGGCGGCCACTTCCACCGCAACTGGGGCCACGACGACTTCCGCAAGATTGTCCTCAATGCCATCACCTGGTGCGCTAAGGCGGAGGTTCCTGCAAAGGGTGTTCCTTCCGACAAGATCACGGACGCAGACCTCGACGAAAACCAAGACTATCCCAAACGGTAGTAACAGACCATCTCCATCCCACGACAGTGAAAAGGCCACCCCCTGCGGGTGGCCTTCTTCGATTCCTGGAAGATCTGCTCCCCTACTTCTTCTTGCCCTTGATCTGCAGGTCGTGGATCGACCAGTGCTTGCCGTTCGCGGTGCCCTTCTGGGTAATGCGAATGATCTTCGCTTCCACAAGGGGCAGGCCGATCACAGTCACAGGACCGTTTCCGGAGCCTTTGGCGAGAACCTCACTCCACTTGCCGTTCGCCAGCACGACCACCTCGTATTCACGTGGGTAGTCGTCGGTCGAGGGGGCTGCATCCAGGATCAGTTCACTGACCCTGGACAGCTCCGGCAACTCGATCTGGAACCACTCCCCGCCCCGTTGCGTCCGGCCCGAGGACCAGCGGGTGCTCCTGTTGCCGTCGATCGCGTTCCTGGCATCCCCTCCTCCATTGCTCGCAGTGAGCTTCCATGACTTGCGGTTGACCAGCATCGGTGGATCGAGAGCCTCAAGTTCCGGCAGGGTGAAAGGCGTGCTGCGGCCCTTGGTCTCCTTGCGAATGGCGGCCACGAAGCCCTTGGTAATCGGCGCCGCCTTGTTGCCAAAACTGTTGCGTATGTAGGTGGCGATGTCGGAAATCCACTGGTCATCCTGTGAATTCATGGGTGCCATCACGCCGGGATAGATCTTTCCGTCGAGTGGCCCGGTGAGGCCGTGCAGGATGGTGCGGACCATCGTGCTCCCGCTTCCAATGATGCGCGGGGCCTTTATCATCGATGGCGCCAGGGTCTGGCCGGGCTTCCCGTCGGGCACAGGCATTCCCTTCCCATCCGCCCCGTGGCAGGTGTAGCAAAGCTGGGTGAAGATCACCTTCCCCTTCTCCATGGAACGGGCGAGCTGCGCATTTTTCCTGCGGGCCTCTGCCGCGGCCCTCGCCTGGGCCCGCATGCTGGCGCCCTTGCTCACGACGGCTTTGACCGCATCATTGCCCGGAAACGCCTTGGCCACCTCGTCCACGAGGGCAAGCAAATCCGGGTTGCCGGTTCCACTGAGGCCCACCGAATTGACCAACTGGGTGGCCACTTCGGCATTGGGGTTTCCGCTCAGCTCGCCCAGTTGCATGATCCCCTTGATGACCATCGGATTGTCCTCCCCGATGAGGGGTTCCCCGACGCGAAGAGCCTGGACCTTGACCATGCTTGAGGGGTCCCGAAGCGCGGCTGCCACGGTCCCGGCATCCACCGCTCCGATTCCCTCAAGGGTCCAGAGCGCGTTGGCCCGGCCCAGTTCCGCGCGGCCCTTGAGGGCGAGCTCCTTCAGGGCGGGAATGACGGAGTCGCGGTCCTTGCGCAGGATGATGAGCTTCTTGGCGGTGTCCCGCCACCACCCGTTGGGGTGGGAAAGGTGCTTCACGAGGTCCACGGTCTTCTCATCCAGCATGCGCGGCTGGGGTCCCGGCTTGAAGTCCTTGTGGACGAGCCGGTAGATACGGCCCTTGCCGACATTCTTGTCGAGCCCCCACTTGTCGATGATGCCGCGGAGGTAGCTTCCCGGGCGGGTCCAGTTCCCCTGCTGGATGATCCCGCGGTGCATGTCGACCAGGAGCATGCGCCCGTCGGGCGCCGTCTCCGCCCAGAGCGGACGGAAGTTGGCATCGCGGGTGCGGATGAATTCGGATCCGGGATACTTGTTTGTCAGCACTGTCTTGGCGTCCTTGCGCTCCACGGAAGCCCGCCGGATGAGACGGCCCACCGGTTCGGGAATAAGAAGGTCGCCCCGGAGATCCTCGGGAAGCCGGTCGCCCCGGAAGATCCCCTGCCCCGCGCAGCCGGTCATATTATTGAGTCCCCCATTGGAGCCAACACGGCCGCGGCCACCCTGCACATCCGGAATCTCGGCAATGGGAAAAACCCTGCGAAAGTTCCCGGCGGTCTGTCCCGGCAGGTCCAGCATGCCGTAGACAGGCGGTTGTTGAAAGAAGAAGGCGGGATTCTCACCGCCCCCGGTTGAATAGTAGAGGCGTCCCCAGTCATCCTGAGTCAATCCCCACTGGCCGCCCCCCCGGGGGATGCGCTGCATTTCCAGTTTTCCGTCCGTGAACCGGTAGCGGCGGTTCTCATAGGTGATGTAAATCCAGTTATCCAGGGCCCAGATCAGTCCGCTGGGCTGGTGTTCCATGTTGCCACCCCGCCTGCCACCTTCGTAGATCTTCACCTTCTCGTCAGCAACCCCGTCGCCGTCCGTATCCCGGTAGTTCCACAAATCGAGCGTGTTGGTAACATGCACCATCACCCGGTCGTCGAGAGGCAGAACCGCCCGGGGGAGAAGGAGATTGTCTATGAAGACACTGTGTTTGTCGTAAATGCCGTCTCCATCGGTATCCTCATGACGTGAGATCCGGCTCCTGGGCTCCTGTTCACCGCCGGCATCAGCAGTCTGCATGTAGGTTCGCATCTCCACCACGTAGAGGACGCCGTTGCCGTCGAAAGCACAGGCCACCGGCTCCTCAGTATGCGGATCACTGAGCACCAGTTCGAGAGAGTATCCATCCTGCAACTGGATCGACTTATGGGACTCCTCCACACTGAGGAATCCCCGCTGGTAAATGGTTTCGCCTGGTTCCGCGCCGGAGGTGGATGCTCCTGATGCCAGGGCGAAGGCGAAGGATGCCAGTAATGCTTTCGTTCTCATGGGAAACTTCATCAATCTAGAATGACTCAATGACACACGTACTTAGGGGATGGTCCCCGCGAAGACAATCTCTAGTTAGGGCTTCGAATCCGAAGTTACTCCAGAATCCCCTCCACGAGGACGAGAAAGCACAGGCCTCCCTTCTCCTCGCCGGGGAAGAGACCCTGACAGCTCTTCATTTGGTGCGGAAGATATAGATCCCCTTCTTGTTTCCGATCCCGATGTCGGTCCTCTTATCGCCATCAAGATCGCCCACTGCGATCTGGGTCCCTACTCCCGAATCCGTGTCCACGAGGTGCGGGATGAATTCCACCCCGTGCGCCTCGCTCCGTTTCAGCTCAAACCAGTAGAGAACCGCTGGTTGATCCGCTCCCGGATCACCTCCGCCATGGGCCCACCAGCGCTTACCGGTGACGAAGTCCGTCAATCCATCGCCATTGAAGTCCCCCATCGCCAGGGCGTGGTGCTGTGAGAACACCACCCCCCCCGCTCCAGGTTTGGTATCCGAGGGCATGATGACGTGCTTCTTCAAGGCGACCCCACCGTCTTGCGCGGAATTCTCAAACCAGGCCATTCCCCAGCCGTGCGCCCACAGGCTCGTCACAATGTCGTTATCCCCGTCACCGTCCACATCGTAAACCAGCATCTGGGCTCCTCCCTGGGGCGAGAACTGGAACTTGTGAAACTTCCACAGCCCGGCGGTAGGATTCTCGGGGCACTCGTACCACCCTTCCTTCCAGATGATGTCGGTTCGCTTGTCCCCGTTGAGGTCCCCCACTCCGAGTCCGTGCGTGTAGTGGCCAGCCTTGGTATTCTCCGAAACGGGATGGAAGGCCCAAGGCTTGGTGGGCTCCTTCCAGTCCGCACGATAGAACCCCCACACCCCCTTGTTCAGCCCCACCATCTCCGGTTTCCCGTCACCAGTGATATCGATCATCTCGGGCGACTCGCCCCCGAAGCTGGTCACCACGCGGTGCTTGGGCCAGGTCTCGACCGCAGGTCCTTCCTTGGGCTGCACGTATATGTCGAGGTGGAAGGCCGGGCCATGGGCAATCTGCAGGATGTCATTCCTGCCATCCGCATTCACGTCCATCACCCAGCTCAGAAAAGAGCTGTGGGCGTAGCCCTTCGGGTTGAGTGCTTCACCGGGATAATAGCGATTCTGCTCCTTGAACTCCGGTCCCGCATACCAGTAGGGCCCCGCCACCAGATCGAGTCTGCCGTCGCCGTTCACATCCCCGATGGAGGCTCCCTCCGTCACGAACCCCCGCGAGAGGACGGTCCGTTGGTGGGAAGCCTTCTCCGGGCGGCCGACCTTGGCTCCGGCGAGGAGGGCAACGAGCGCGAAGGGGAGGAGCAGGCTGAGTAATTTCATGTTTTGTGAGCTCACTTGAGCGTTCTCCCATCAGAGCCCGGGACGGCTTGCCGCTCAAGGCCCAAAGCAAAGGAATGGAGGAGTCCCCGCCAGCAAGGAGCGCCTGTTGTCTTCTGAAGATGGTTGTGCAGGAGCAAAAGACCTTACCATATTTACCCAGCAATGACCTCTTCTGCCAACTTCGCCTCCCCGCGCAACCCCAAGTTCCCCAACTGCACCAGGGCCTCACTCAGCTCCGGAATTACAATCTTCTCCCGCTCCAGCTGCCGCTCATCCCGCGGATTGGCCTCTCCGCCCACCACCACCTCGGCCAGATGGAAACAGGCCCACGCCCGCCAGCGCCGCAGTTCCGGTCGCGGCCCGCTCATCCGGGTAGCAAGATGCTGGTAGTGCCGCACCGGGTTACCCAGAAACTCCCCCGCCGGACAGTTCACCATCACCCACCGCTTGGCGGCGTAAGGCAGGGGCCACTCCGACAGAATCGTCTCGTCCCCCGCCAGATCCGCCATGAGGGCCTTGTTCAACTGCAGCAACGCCTGGGCCGGTTTGCCCTCCATCCATAACGACTGTGCGTAGCGAAGCGAGGCATGGTAGAAATCTGCATTGTAGTTTCTCTTGAATTCGACAGTCACTTGCGCGGTAAGCACTCCTCCCACCACAGGCAAGAGTGGACAAGCCTCTCGATTCTCCAAGTGCCGGCGCTCCATCGCTCCAGTAAACCTATTCTCTACTCCTCCCAGCGCCGGCGCTCCAGGGCATCCTGTGCGGCGGCACTCTCGGCATTCTTCTTACTCGATCCCCGCCCTGCCCCCAGCGGCTTTCCGCCCCAGAGAACCTCGACCCGGAATTGCTTCAGGTGGTCCGGCCCCTCTTCGGTCAGAATACGATACAACGGGCTCTCCCTCCGGAGAGCCTGCAGTTCCTCCTGCAGGCGACCCTTCGGGTTACTGGTGTCCTCTCCCTCCAGCGCCTCCTGCAGATCCTCCTCCATCAGGCGCATGGTCACCTCTCTTGCACCAGTGATTCCCCCGTCAAGGCAGATCGCCCCCAGAAGAGCTTCGAAGGCGTCCGCCAGATTTGACTCGCGATGCCGTCCCCCGTTGGCCTCCTCACCCTTCCCGAGACGGAGATATTCCTCCAGCCCCAGTCGCAAGGCACAGTCGGCCAGGGCCCTCCGCGAGACCAGGCTGGCCCGTATCTTCGTCAGGTGCCCCTCTGCCTGGTCGGGCAGAATGCGATAAAGGTGCTCGGTCAGGATGACCTGCAGGACGGCATCCCCGAGAAACTCCATCCGCTGGTTGTCCTCTACCGCCTCGCGTTGCTCGGCCGACATGCTCGGGTGCGTCATCGACTGCACCAGCAAGTCCTGGTCCTTGAATTGATAACCGATCTTCTCCGCCAACGCATCCATCTTCCAGACAAGGAATTACGGAATATGAAGCGAGGGGTAAAGGATGTTGCACGAGCAGGGCCGCTTCCCCGCTCGAACCGGACCTGTTCACCTGCATCTTTACTCTTGAATCGTCTCGGGGCGGGCCTAAATTCCCGGTCCCGGAGACGGTGGCCGTAGCTCAGTTGGTAGAGCCCCTGATTGTGGTTCAGGTTGTCGCGGGTTCAAGTCCCGTCGGTCGCCCCACCCTCCGTGTCCTGCGGATCACCTCCCCTTTGCGCAGGCTCGGCGGGGACCGGGCTAGGTTCCGTTGCGCGCAAGAAAATCCTTTACCAGCGTTTTGTTGAGCATGGCGAAGGCCAGGATCGGATAGATCAGCGCCAGAACTCCGCCGATCACCGTGCTCGCCACCCCGATCACCTCCTGGAACTGCATCAGGTTCATCCCGCCCGGCGCCGGGACACCACTCCCCCCCGTGATGCTTTCGAGCTTCCCATAGTAACCCTTCATCGCTGCCGGTCCGGTCACCAGATAGAGTCCAAGATAGAGGAGCCATTTCACGATGGAGGCCCACGTGTAGATATTAGAGCATCGCACCGCGTCCTTGCGCTTTTTAACCAACCGTATACCCGCCCAAAGAATCAGGACCGCTACCACCAGCCCGGTAACGGAGGAGACCCAGTAGAGCAAGGACAGGTCATTCATTAGCGTCCTCATCGCCCCGAAGGATTCCAGCATGGCCACCACTTCAGGCCCGGTCACGTCCCCTGGAGGGATCTCCTGCCTGATCATTTCCTCCAACCAGGAGAGCACAGGATTCAGGACCAGGAGGGCCACCACCCCGAAGGCCGATCCCACCAAGCCAAGGCCACCAAAGATGATGTGAATGATCCCGAAAACCTTGATTCGCCCGGGCTCGACATCCGCCACCGACGAGGGCGGCGGCTGCGAAAGCATTTCTGTGCTCATGCTCATCGTTAATCACACCGAATCTGTCTTGTCCAGCCGCCCCCCTCGCGTAGAACTCTTTCCGACATGCCGCCGGACGTCGATCAAGCCCTCGCCACCCTCTGCGCTGGCACCGAGAAAGTCCTCTCCCCAGAGGAACTGGCTGACAAACTGGGGGAAGGTCGGCCCCTCCGTGCCAAGCTCGGGCTCGATCCCACCTCCCCCGACATCCACCTCGGCCACACCGTGGTCTTCGAGAAACTCCGGCAGTTCCAGGAACTCGGACACCAGGCCGTCCTCATCATCGGCGATTTCACCGCGGCCATCGGCGATCCTTCCGGGCGCAGTGCCACCCGCCCACCGCTGAGCCGCGAGGCTATTCTCGCCAACGCTGAAACCTACACCACGCAGGCTTTCAAGGTCCTCGACAAGAACAGGACCGAAGTGGTTTTCAACGGCGAGTGGTTTCGGCAAATGACTTTCGAGGATGTCCTGCGACTCAACGCCCGGGTGACCATGCAACAGATGCTGCAACGGGATGACTTCAGAAAGCGCATCGACAAAGGACAGGAAGTACGGCTCCACGAAATCCAGTACCCCATCGTGCAGGGCTGGGACTCGGTGGAAGTGCGTGCCGATGTGGAGCTCGGAGGCACCGATCAGCTCTTCAATCTCCTGGTCGGCCGGGACCTGCAGAAGGAGGAAGGGCAGCCCCAGCAGGTGGTCATGACCATGCCGCTCCTGGAGGGAACGGATGGGGTCAGGAAGATGTCCAAGTCCTATGACAACTACGTCGGGGTCTCCGAGCCTCCCAACGAAATGTTCGGCAAACTCATGAGCATCTCGGATGACCTCATGGATCGCTACTACCTCCTCCTGCTGGGCGAGTCCCGCGACAAAGATCTCCACCCCATGGAAGCCAAGAAACAGCTGGCCCAACGAATCACCACCCGCTTCCACAGCGAGCAGAAAGGCTCCGGCGCACGGGAGGATTGGGAGACCCGCTTTTCCAGGAGGGATCTCGCCGGTGCGGATCTTCCCGAACTGGAGGCGGCCGGACTTCCTGGCGACCTCACCGTCCTGCATCTGGCGGCCCATGCCTACCAGGTGGGCTTCGACCAGGCGAAATCCAACGGCGAGCTCAAGAAGCAGTTCATCTCAACGGGGGCGGTCCAGCTCAACGGTGAAAAGCTCACCGACCCCAACGCCCCGGTAGAGCCGCAACCCGGCGACATCCTCCGTCTCTCGAAAAAACACTCCGTCCGCTTCTCCTGAACCCGTTTTCCTCCCTGAATTTCTCACTTAGAAATTAGTATTTGAGAGTTTCCGAATTACACTTGCTCATGCCTTGGGTCCTGCGCTTCGCCTCTCCGGTTCTCGCCGCCATCCTCCTCACCCAATGCGCCATCGGACCCACCGCGCGTACCCCCAGTCCACGCTCCTACCGCCTGGCTGCCCTCGGCTACGAACCGCTCCAACTGAAGAAGTCGCCCGGCGATTCCCGCTATTCCGGGCGCTTCCGGGTCAACGGCAAGGAGGTACGTTTCCTCATCGATTCGGGCGCCAACAGCACTGATCTCGACTACGAACTGGCCACTTCCTTCGGCATCGAGCCCGAGAAGTCGCTCAAAATCGTGAGCCGCGGCGCGCTCGGACGTCCGATCAGTTCCTGGGTTGGCATCGGGGCTCTGGGAGCCGGACACGTCACCGCCACGCCTTTCCCCTTCATGCTTGCTCCGCCCACCAAACGCCACACTGCTACCAGCCGCTATGACGGCCAGATTGGACTCGATGCGCTGAGCGGACTGGCCGCCCTGATTGACCTGCAGACCGGCAAGCTCTGGATCCCCGGACCACAGGCCAAGAACGCGCGACACGGTGATATCCATGCCCTGGGCCGCCACGAAGGCCTGGGCTTCGACTCGTTGCGCCTCGAAACTGCCGGCCGCCTTCCCCACCTCCTCGTCAGGTGCCGCTATCAGGGCAACCGTTTGACCTGGGTAGTCGACACCGGGGCGGAGGTGACCGTGATGGCCTCCGAAACCGTGCAGCGCCTCGGCGTTCCCACCACCGCCTCGCGCTCCAAGATCATCGATGCCTCCGGTGACCGTGCCTCCGTCCGCACCGCAGTCCTCCGGGACGTCGTCTTCGGCCAACTTGTGGTCAGCGAATTCCAGGTCGCCGTGACACCCCTCGAAACCATCCGCCGCACCTTCCGGGACCGCTCCGGCCGCCCCGTCGACGGCATCATCGGGATGGATTTCCTGGAGGAGAGCAGCGCCCTCCTGGACACCGCCTCCCGGGTTCTCTATGTGGGCGACCCGCCTCGCTCGCAGTTGAACTAACCTGCGGTTTTCCCTGCGTGGGCGGCCAGTGCTCCTCCCGGTCCCTCATGGTGAACACCGTGCACACAATTCACCACCGCACCTGCACTCCTCCGAATACACCCAATCCGCGACCAGGGAAGTTGGCCACTTCCTCGTAATCGCGATCCAACAGGTTCTCAACGCGGCCGTGTAGCGAAACGTGATCGCTCACCCTGTACCTGCAGTAGGCCCGCAGGAGGATCATCTCGTCGAGCGACTTCCGGGCGGCGGGAAACACCCTGAAATCGTTGTCCATCACACCGCTGACATAAGTCCCCCCGGCTCCCACCAGGACACGATCAGTGAGCTCACCCTGGAGATCCAGACTGGCCCGGTGCCGGGCCCGCCGCACCAGGCGGAGATTGGTGGTATCGTCGTTGGCTTCCAGCCAGGTATAACTTCCCCGCCAGGTGATGTGATCCCCGACAAGTTTCCCCTCTGCACTCACCTCAATGCCCCGCGTGATCGCCTTACCGATGTTGATCGGTTTGAAATCGATCAGGTCCTCGATGCGATTGTGAAACCAGGTCACGTCGAACAGAAGCCCCTCGCAGAGCTGCCACTCCACCCCCACGTCCCAACCCCGGGAACGCTCCTCCTTAAGGTCCGGATTCCCCACGAAGTCGAAAGCCGGGATGACGCCAAACAGTTCAAAATAGGAGGGAGCCCGGAAACCGATCCCGTAGCTTCCGCGCATCCGCACGCCATCCACCGGGGTCTGCCAGCTCCCAGTGGCACGCCAGGTAAAGGCATCGTCCCAGCGCTCAAGATGCTCCCACCGTCCTCCCACGGAGGCGGTCACCCCCCCGATGGGTTGCCACACATGGTTGGCATAGAGTCCGCTCAACCAGCCATCCTCATCCACCGGAGTGCCCGTTGAACGGAAGGAGGACCATTCCAGCAATCCACCCACTACCGTCTCGTGCTGATCGCTCCAGCTCACCACGTTGCGCAGATCGAGGGAGATCTTTTCCGCTTCGCTCTCGAAGGGAAAGGCACCCCGCTCCTCGAACTCCTCGCGATAGTAACCCACGACAACCTTGCTGCGGAACCGTTCACTGGCAAAATGCTCGAAGTAGCCCGTAGCGAGGCAGGCTTCTCGCTCATCTGCCGCCCGGGTGGCAAAGGGCCCGATACTGCCGGGATTCTCCAGAGCGCTCATCCAGGCCCGTGCGGTAAAGCCGGCCACCGTGTCTGAACCAAGGTCCTGCTCCACCCGTAGGGCAAACTGACTCTGCTCGAAATCATTGCCGATCCGATCATTGGCGGTCACCTCGTGACTACCACCAAGATACCACCGGGCCCCACCGGACTCACCTTGGAACTCAGCTCCCCCGCGCAGGCTCCCAAAGGACCCTCCCTCGAGAAAAGCCCGGTGGTCGCCCTCACCCGATCCCACCCGAGTGTCCAGGCTCACTACCCCGCCGATCGCCTCGCTCCCATAGAGAGCGCTCTGTGGACCCCGCAGGACGTTGACTCGCGAATACCCAAGCAACGTCTCTCCACCCAGCAGATTGAAGGATGTGACATTGGCATCGGTGACCCGCATCCCGTCAATGAGCAGCAGGGTGTGGTCCGACTCCGACCCGCGCATCCGCAAGGCCGAGATCGAGCCCCGCTGCCCTCCCTCCGATCCGATTCCCGTCCCGGGAACGAGACGGAGAGAATCTTCCAGGGTCACAACCCCGCGTCGCTCCAGAAGCTCTACTTCCAGAGTGGAAAACGTACTCCCCACGTTCTCAACCGGTGTTTCCAGACGGTTCGCCACCACCGCCATTTCCGCGAGTTCCTGCGCCCCCGACTGGGCCAGCACCACCCCGGCGCCTATCAACCCTGCTGCGACCACTGGTGTCGCTATGATCAATCTCTTCACTTGGTCAATGCTCTACTACCCGTCGCTGGCGGGCGCGATGAACATCCTCCCAAGGCTGGTAATCTGGCTCGGCCAGCGCTCAGGGCACCAGCCTCACAGTGGCGGGACCGCTCCGGATTCACACCGGATTCCCCATCTATTTCCTGCCCGTGCCACGGGCATCCCCGGAAAGACTCCGGCTCTCCCGAAGTGCCCCCAGTTGAGCAGGTCGACCCCGGGGACAACAGTCCCTTTTTCTCCTTTTGAACCCCGGATCCGCACCCTAACCGGAAAATGATGGAGACAGCCCGGACCTACAGGCTCTTCACGGCATCCACAACCGCCCCTGCAGTGATCCCCAGCTCCTTCATCACCGTGTTACCGGGAGCACTGAGGCCGAAACGATCAATCCCGATGACGCGGCCCTTCTCGCCTACGTACTTCCACCACAAGTTGGTCACCCCCGCTTCGATCGCCACCCGCCGGGTGCAGGAACCGGGCAGAACCGAACTGCGGTAGTCGGCACTCTGCCGATCAAAGCGCTCAAGGCAGGGCATGGAAATCACCCGTAGACCACCGCCCAGTTGTGCGGCCGCCTGCAGGGCATGCTCCACTTCCGACCCCGTCGCCATGATGATCGCTTCCAGTTCGCCCTCTTCCTCCCTGATCACGTATCCTCCCCGGTAGGCCCCTTCACGCCGCACCTTGATGGGCGAACTGCTGAGATTGGCTACGCCCTGGCGGGACAGGATCAGGGCAGTCGGGCCATCCGTGCGCAGCATGGCGGCCGCCCACGCTCCGGCCACCTCTTCGGGATCGGCCGGACGAATGACGTCGAGATTTGGAATCACCCGCAGGCCGCTCACCGTCTCAACCGGCTGGTGAGTCGGACCATCCTCGCCCACCCCGACCGAATCGTGCGTGAAGATGTAGGTGACGGGCAGGCCCGCCAGGCTGGCAAGACGAATGGAGGGCCGCAGGTAGTCCGCAAAGACGAGGAAGGTCGCTCCACTCGCACGAAAGATTCCGTCGTAGGCGATTCCGTTGCAGATCGCGCCCATCGCATGCTCGCGAATACCGAACCAGATGTTTCGCCCGCCTGGATTGTTCGCTCCGAAGTCGGTATCGTCCTTGATATAGTTCTTGGTCGAACCGTAGAGGTCAGCAGAGCCACTCACCAGTTGGGGGACATCCCTGGCCACTGCATTGATGACCACGCCTCCCGATCCGCGGGTGGCGTCCTTGTGATCGTCATCGAACTCCGGAATGCGCTCGAGGAGATCACTTGGGACAGACTTGGAGATTCCATTCTGCAGTTCCTCCGCAAGTTCGGGGTTGGCGGCCGTCCACTCCGTGTAGGTCTTCTCCCAAGCCGCAAATTCATCCTGCGATGCCTCGCAACGCGCCGCGAAAAACTCCCGCGTTCCCTCCGACACGTAGAAGGTCTCTTCCGGCAGCCCGAGCCCCTGCCGCGCCGCCTCCGCAAATTTGGCTCCACCTTCCCCGTGGCCCGCCGCGGTGCCAGCCACCTCGGGAATGCCCTTCCCGATCAGGGTCTTGGCGATGATGACCTTGGGCTTGCCGTTGTCATTGTCCTTGGCCTCCTGCAGGGCCTCGGCCAGTGCAACCAGGTCATGGCCATCGACCGTGACCGCCTCCCAACCCACCGCAGTGAAATAGGACGCTGCATCCTCGCTCTGCGTCACCTCCGCCATTGCATCAAGGGTCACGTCGTTGCTGTCGTATATGAGAATGAGATTATCCAGGCCGTTGTGACCCGCAAAGGCGATGGCCTCGCGCGCGACGCCTTCCTGCATGCAACCGTCACCGGCCAGCGCGATCACGTGATGATCAAAGAGGGTGTGATCGGGTGTGTTAAAACGAGCGGCGCACCGCTTGCCACTCAGGGCATAGCCCACCGCATTTCCCACGCCCTGTCCCAGCGGACCGGTGGTAGCTTCCACCCCAGGGGTCTCATCATACTCAGGGTGTCCTGGCGTGATGCTGTGAAGCTGGCGGAAATTCTTCACCGCCTGCAGCGGCAGGTCGTAGCCTGCCAGATGGAGCCAGCCGTAAAGAAACATCGAGCCGTGTCCGGCCGAAAGGAGAAAGCGATCGCGGTTGAGCCATTTTGGCGCGGCCGGATTATGGCGCAGCACCTGACCAAAGAGGACCGCCCCGATCTCGGCGCATCCGAGGGGAAGTCCCAGGTGGCCGGAGGAGCAGGCGTGCACTGCATCGATCGCCAGTCCCCGGGCCTCGGCAGCCGCTTGCGCGAGAGGTTCGCTCGTATTTTCCAATGTCGCTGTGGTCATGGGCCGCGCAGGATTGGGGAACCCGCAGGTGGGTGCAAGGCGTAATAGTGTAATCCCGTCGTCCGCAGAACCCGTATGGGTTCTCAACCTTCAGGACTCGAACCCGCGAGCCCTTATTTCAGATCCATTTGAAGTCCGAGATCCGGAACTTGAACTCCCCTCAACTCACTGCCGTCAAATGCGAACGTCCGCGACCACGACGCAGGCGGATGAGAATGTCCCACGCCTCGTCCCTCCCGGAGTCGGTAAGCTTGAACTTCTTGTGGGAATGCGGACCGTCGTCCTCGATTCCTATCAGGCGGCGCTTGCCCAGCTTTTCGACCACCGTGGTGGTATTGGCAGGTTTGCGGCCATAGGAATCGAGGAAAATGTTGAGCCCCTTCGAATCAAGGAGCTCCGTCCCCTCCTGATGCTTGCAGTAGGCCGCCAGAACCACCGCCTCAGGGCCCGATAGTGGCACTTCCTCATTCTCCAGATAGTCGCGAATCTCCTTGAGTTCCATCGCGGCAACCCGATCCCGCTCCTCGGCAGAGGTCTCCGAAACTGCCGCAATTTCCTCCTTGGCAGCCATGATTTTGGCAATCACGCCCTGAAAATGACGCAGCTCGGCCAGACTCAGCTGCCAGAGGTTGTCGGCCAAGTGTTCGAATCGGGAAGGCGTGCTCACCTCGGAAATTTATTAAAGTTAGTCCCAAATGGCAAGTTTTTGCTAAATTAATTTTGCTAAGTCAGCTATTGTAGCACCTATTGCCCATGTGTATTCCGCCATTTTTCGAATATTAAACTAAAGCGAAATATTAAAAATTAGCTGGAAAACTAATTTAGGAGGGGATAGAACTACGACCGTTCGCCGAGGTTTCCCCAATCCGATCCCTAAATCTCAAGGAATTACCAGAAACTACCTAGATCATGAGCTCTTCCTCCGCTGCGGATTCTCCCTTTGAAGCCCAGAAATTAGTCCCTCTCCCCACCGACCGGGCGCGGATGACTGAAGAACTGGCCGTCGCAGTGCGCGATCTGGGCGATGCCGAATCCATCCGGACCAACGGCTGCGGCTCCCTGGTCCGCAAGATTCGCGGACTTTTCCCCGAACTCATGCTGCTGCGGGGCGATCAAGATGCCACCGTCGAACTACGCGACCGCCAGGTGGCCGAACTCGCTCCCTATCTGCTGGGAACCAATGCCCTGCGGGGGGAGGAAAGGGCCGACAGGGGTGGATCGGGCCGCGCTCCCCACAAAAATCCGCTTGATGAGATCGCCCGCCGCATGTGGGAAATCTCGGTCACCGAGCAGCTGATCGAACGTTGCCACGCCCAGGAGCAGGCCTTCCGTGACGAGATTTTGTCCTCGGTGAGCCCCGAGCACCTTCCCTTGATCCGCTGGGCGCTGACCCAGGCCTGAATCCGCCCATATCGGCACGAACGGGGCTCCAAGGGTTGTTTTCCCATCGTGACTGTCACGACGGCACGGACCCGAATCCTCCCCTTCAAGGCAGACAGTAGCTACCTCAAATTACAGGTTCTGGTGCGCTGGAGGCCAGATTAGCGTTGATTCAGTGCCGTTCGCAGGTAAAACCCCCCGCCCCCCATGCCGGGTCCACCGTGGACGATTCAGCGAATACTCTACGCATCGCACTGCCCAAGGGCAGCCTGCAGGAGCCAACCCTCGCCCTCCTCGCGAAGGCTGGCTACCACGTCTACTCGTCATCGCGCGGGCTGCGGCCCTCATCCGATGACGACGAGCTCGATATCTTCATGATCCGGGCCCAGGAGATCGGGGCCTACATCCACGACGGATTTCTCGACTGTGGAATCACCGGTTACGACTGGGTCTACGAAAACGAAGCAGACCTGGAGGACCTGGCCGAATTCCCCTACTCCCGCGCCTCGGTACGCCCCACCCGCTGGGTTCTGGTGGTCCCCGAGGACTCTCCCATCAAGACCGTGCAGGATCTCGAAGGGAAGCGTATCGCCACCGAGGCGGTGGGCATCACCAGGCGCTATCTCGAGAGCAAGGGCGTTCATGCCGACATCGAGTTCTCCTGGGGAGCAACCGAGGTGAAGGTGCCCGACCTGGTGGACGCCATCGTGGATGTCACCGAAACCGGATCCTCCCTGCGGGCCAACAAGCTGCGCATCGTGGATGAGTTGCTCGTCTCCTTTCCGCACTTCTTCGCCTCCAGAGCAGCCTTCGCGGACGACTGGAAGCGGCAGAAAATGGAGCGCATGGTCCTCATGGTCCAGGCTGCCCTGGCCGCCCGCGACAAGGTGGGCCTGAAGCTCAACCTCCCCGAAAAGTCCTTGCCCGAAGTCTTGGAACGCCTACCCTCCCTCCGCCGCCCAACCGTGAGCTCCCTCGCGGAAAACGGCTGGGTAGCCGTGGAAACAATCATCGACGAATCCGCCGTGCGCCACCTCGTTCCCGATCTCAAGGAACTTGGAGCGGAAGGGATTATCGAATACCCGCTCAACAAGATCGTTCCCTGACCTCATCCCGATTTTCGACCTCCCCAAAACCACTGCACACCATGGGCTCTCTGAAAAAACGTCGTAAGACCAAGATCAACAAGCACAAGCGCAAGAAGCGGATGAAGGCCAACCGCCATAAGAAGCGCTTGCGTTACAAGTCCTAGCGGACACTGCGGGTGATGGAGCCGGCCCTGCGGGTGCTGTTCCCATCATCTATTACGGTGTGAAGAGGGCCCATCCCCGGGGGGGACGGTGGTTCCGTGGAAAACTGGGGTCCCGGTCCTGAGGCGCGTCGACGGTTATTGTCGCCCGATCGGGTGGAGAAAACGCGCCTTGTCGCATGAGAATGGCTCCGCTACCTACTCCGGACCATGAAACACGCCCTGTTGACCACTGCCGCACTCTCGTTCCTGGTGTCCGCCTTGTCGGCCGCCCCGGAGAAACTCTTCAACGGCAAGGACCTCTCGGGCTGGAAAGGCCTTCCGGAATTCTGGTCCGTGCAGGATGGAGCGATCGTGGGAGAAACGACGCCGGACAAGCCCACCCGCGGGAACACTTTCCTCGTCTACCAGGGTAAACCACTGGAGGACTTCGAGCTCACTCTCAAGATCAGGGTGATTGGAAACAACAACTCGGGCATCCAGTACCGGTCCAAGGTGGTCAACGAGCAGAAGTGGGTGGTGAGCGGTTACCAGATGGACATCCATCCCTCCCAGAATTACCTCGGCATGATGTACGAGGAGAAGGGACGCGGGATCATTGCCCAGCGTGGCCAGAAGATCAAAGTGGGTGCCGACGGCAAGCGCGCCATCGTGGGCGACTTCGACACCAAGAAGAAAATCAATCCCGGCGAGTGGAACACCTACACCATCGTGGCCAAGGGTAACGTCCTCACCCACAAGATCAATGGCGCGACCACGATTGAGATTGTCGACGAGGAGAAAGCCAAGCGCTCGCTCTCAGGCGTGCTCGCCCTGCAGCTTCACGCCGGCGGTCCGATGAAGGTGGAAGCCAAGGACATCGTTCTCACCCGCATCTCCAAGAAAGCGGCCAAGAAAAAACCCGCCTCCAAGGGCGAGGCGGTCGCCCATCCCGAAGGTTTCGAGGTGGAAAAGATCTACACCGTTCCCAAGGGACAGCAGGGTTCCTGGGTGTCCATGGCCATCGACGACAAGGGCCGCCTCTACTGCAGTGACCAGGGCAAGGCCGGAATCTGGCGCATCACTCCCGGCAAGGAACTTGTGGTGGAAAAGGTCCCCGCTCCGATCAGCGGCGGCCACGGTCTCCTGTGGGCCTTCAACCGCCTCTACGTCTGCGTGAATGGCGGTGGCGTAGGCGGACACGGAAGTGGACTCTACTATCTCACCGACACCAACGGTGACGACCAGCTCGACAAGGTCACCCCGCTGCGCGGGCTGCAGGGCGGCGGAGAGCATGGACCGCATGCGGTGGTTCTCACTCCCGACGGAAAATCCCTCATGGTCCTGGGCGGCAACCACACCAAGCCGCCCAACCCGGAAGTCTACTCCGTTCCCAAGAACTACGCGGAGGACCTCCTCCTGCCGCGGATGACCGATGCACGGGGTCACGCCCGCAGCATCCGGGCTCCCGGTGGCTGGATCGCGAGGACCGATCCCGACGGCAAGAGCTGGAACTTCTACTCCTCCGGCTTCCGCAACCAGTATGACGTGGCATTCAACGCCGACGGGGAATTGTTCACCTACGACTCCGACATGGAGTGGGACAGTGGAACCCCCTGGTATCGCCCCACCCGCATCTACCACTGCACCAGCGGAAGCGAATTCGGCTGGCGTACCGGCACCGGCAAGTGGCCGGCCTGGTATCCGGACTGCCTGCCGCCGACCATCGATATCGGACCAGGCTGTCCCACCGGGGTCATGTCTGGCCTGGGTGCCAACTTCCCGGCCGACTACCAGCATGCCATCTATGCCTTCGACTGGACCTTCGGCACCATCTACGCCATCCATCTCGCCCCTGAGGGTTCGAGCTACACGGCCGTAAAGGAAGAATTCGTCACTGGTGTCCCGCTGAACGTGACCGATGGCGTGATCGGCAAGGATGGCAATATGTACTTCGCGGTAGGCGGCCGCGGAACACAGTCCGCCCTCTACCGGGTGACCTACAGGGGACAGGCCTCCAAGGAACGCCGCTTCCCGGACAAGAAGATCAATCGCACCCTCCGCATGCAACGCCGGGAGCTGGAACAGTACCATGGCAAGCAGGTTGCCGGTTCCATCGACAGAATCTGGAGCAAACTCGGCCACGAGGACCGCTTCATCCGCTACGCTGCGCGGGTGGCCCTCGAGCACCAGCCGGTCAGCGACTGGGCGGCAAAGGCTCTCAAGGAGAACGACCTGCAAACCGCCCTCACAGCCCTTCTGGCCCTGACGAGGCAGGGCGATGCCAGCTCCCAGGATGCACTCCTCGATGCCCTGAGCCAGATATCTCCTGACGAGATGAGCGAGGCCCAGAAACTGGAGGCCCTGCGCGTGCTGTCGCTCTGCTTCATCCGGATGGGCAAGCCGGATCCCGTCACAGCGGAAACAATAACCGAGGCCATCAACCCCCTGTATCCGGCCAAGACTGATGCCCTCAACCGCGAACTGGTCGCCATGCTGGTCTATCTCGGCGCCCTCGACGTGGTCGCCAAGACCGTTCCTCTCCTTCAACAGGAGGCCGTCGGACTTGAGGAGATCGAATTTGACGATGAGCTGCTCAAGCGTTCCGGCGGTTACGGAGGCTCCTTTCTCAACCAGAAGGCCAACAACCCGCAGCGCCAGCAGATCCACTATGCCTTCGCGCTCAAGAACGTGTCCGAGGGATGGACCCCGGAGCTGCGCAAGCAGTACTTCGGATGGTTTGCCAAGGCCCGCAACTTCAAGGGTGGGGCCAGCTTTGGCGGGTTCATCGACAACTTCCGCAATGAATCGCTGGCCAAGGTTTCCGATGCCAAGGTGAAGGCCGAGATGGATGCCCTGAGCAAGGCACCCGCGCGTCTCATCCCGGAAGGTTACGAGCAGGCCCGCAAGATCGAGATGGGAGTACTGCCTGGCATGAAGTTCGACAAGAAGGTCCTTGAGGCCAAGGCCGGCGAGCGTCTCGCCATCGTCCTCACCAACAATGATCCCGATGGTCTGATGCACAACCTGGCAGTGATCAGCCCCGGGACGCGTCAGAGCGTCCTGGAGGCAACCATCGCGCTGGGCCCGAAGGCGATTGAGAAGAACTTCATTCCGGACTCCCCCGCTCTGCTGGGCTCCACTCCACAGGTTGCCCCGGGCCGCCGCTTCACTCTCTACCTCACCCTGCCCGACAAGCCCGGTGACTACGAATACGTGTGCACCTATCCCGGCCACGGTCAGCTCATGTGGGGCACCCTCAAGGTGAAGTGAGCTGGCAAACCACGGATTTCGGATTTCAGATCCCGAAACTTCGTTTATTCTGGCGGCGGCCCATGACCGCCGCTTTCCTTTCCAGGTTTTCAGCCGTTCTAATCCTCGCCGTTCCGGCCTGGGGAGAGCAGAACTCTGCCGGGAAAAATCTTGCTGAGTATGCCAAGGGTGTCTTCGCGGATCTGAACGCCGACACCACGGCCGCGCGCCGGCACTTCGAGACTGCTCTCCAGAACGACACCGACTCCTTCCCGGTGGCGCGCAGGACGGCCCGTCTGCAACGGCAGGCCGGGGATCTTTCCGTCGCAGCCAGGACATTGCGAAGCTATGCTGAAGCGCACCCCGCTCACCTGCACTCCCAGCTCTACTACGCTGACTTCCTGGAGAACTACGCTCCTCGCGATGCAGTCGCCCAGCGCGCTGCCAAAGAGCTTTTGACTGGCACCAATGAGAGATTTCCCCACCACCATGAGGTCTATACGCGTCTCATCCACCTGCACGAGAATCTCGGCCAGCGGGACAAGTCCCTGGCCCTCTTCCAAGCTCAGCTGAAAGCCGAGGACGCGGGACCCGAGCACTGGATGTCCCTCCCTCCTCTTGCCCGGACCCTCCTGCCGGGGGGCTCTCCGGAACTCAATGAAGCGCTTGATCACATCACGGAGAAAACCGTTGAAACCGGCGTGCAGATTGCGATGGCCGCCCGCCGCGCCGCGGACTACTACCGCAAGACCGGCCGCCTCGGGAAAGCCATCAGAGTGCTTCAGAAACATCTGGAACTCCAGCCCGATTCCCTGGATCTGCGAACCCGGCTCGGCCTCCTTCAGCTCTATGACAAACAGGAGGAGGCCGCTCTCAGAACCCTGCAGGAAACCCTGCAAATCGATCCCGACCAGACGCTTGCCCACAAGGCTCTCTCCCAGTTCTACGCGCGTAACGGAAAACCCGACAAATCTCTCCATCATCGCGCCGAGGTTCTCCGCATCGCCGGAGGTGCGCCGGACGACTTCCTCCAGCTGGCCGATCAGTTCCTTGAACTCAAGAAGCCTCACCAGGCTCGCCTCATTCTGGAGAAGGCCCGCTTCGACCACCCCGAGCATCCCGCTCTGGCCGCGCGCCTGGCCATTGCCACCCTCCGCGACGGAGACACCGCAGCTGCCTCCCGGCTCTTTCGTCAAGCCGAGGCCCTCGCCAAGGACTCAGGGCACCCCTCCGCCCGGGATGTGCTCGACGCCAACTTCCAGATCGAATACGCAGGGGCTCTCCGCCAGGCTGGGGACCGGGCCGGCGCAGAGAATCGTCTCCGCAACGCCATTCGAGCCATTCCACCGGAGCAACCCGGAAAGTGCGCACACGCTCTCCGGGAACTGGCCCGCCTCTGGATTGACCAGAACAAGAACCTCGCTCCCGCAGCTTCCCTGCTCAAACGGGCCGAGACCCTGGATCCGGGACACCCGGAGACCAGGAGACTGCTGGAAAAAACGCGAGGAAAAACACCATCGAACGTCCCTCCCCGGAAGTGAATGATCAACCTGCACCGGCCGATAACCTCGGACGTGCAAGATCCAAGATCTGACTTTCAGATCTGCGCCCAAGTATGCCCGAACTCGCCGAAGTGGAACTCGCCCGCCGGATCTGGGAACCTGGAACAGGCCAGCGGATCGTGGCAGTGGACTCCCATCCCCACGCCCGCGTTTATCGCGATACACCGGCCTCCATCATTGAATCCACCTTATCTAACACTTTTATTGTTTGCAGCCGGACGCATGGCAAGCGTCTTCTCTTCAGTTTTGGAGACGGGAGTCCTTGCAAATCCACAGGCACGCATCCAACAACCCACCTTGAGCTCCACCTCGGCATGTCGGGCCGACTCTTCCTGGCAGACCCTGATCATGAGCCCACCAAACACGATCACTTCATCCTGCGCACGACAAGGTTCGCCCTGGTCTATTCAGACTATCGGCAGTTTGGACGCGTTCTCCTCCACGAACCCTGCCTCGACCCCTGGACGGAACTACCCGTGGAAGTGCTGGACCCGGGATTCACGCTCGCCTGCCTGCGTCGGTTGACCGCCCGTCGCAGAGGGACCACCCTCAAGGCTCTCCTGCTTGACCAGGCCGTTTTCCCCGGGGTGGGCAACTGGATGGCCGATGAGATCTGCTGGCGGCTTCCCTGTCACCCGGGGATACGTCTGCAGGAACTCGACCTGGCCCGTGTGCGCACCGTGAGCCGACAGGTATGCCGAGGGGCGCTCCGCCACGTCGCCGATAAGAACGCACCCCGCGACGGGGCCCGGGGATTTTCCCCGGGGCACTACGTGGAACAGGTTCCACCCCGTTCCTGGCTCTTCCAACACCGGTGGAAGGCCGGCGGTTGCTGCCCCCGCTGCCGCTCCAGCCTCGCGCGCGGTACAATCGCCACCCGTACCACAGCCTGGTGCCCAACCTGCCAGCCAGAGGATGCATCGGAGGCTTGAGATTGAAAATCAAGGTGTTATAATACTTCAGTCCAAGTGTCGGGAATCTCCATGAACCTTCCAAAGACTTTCCTCTCCGCCCCTCTGCTTGCCGTGGTTGCTGTCACCACCAGCTGCACGATAGCGCCTGAACCGAATCCCAATCAGAAAAAGATTCTCAAGGCCCAATGGATCAACCCGTATCCTCCGGGATCCTACGCCCACTTCACGGCCGAGCCGTCCTATCCCAAGACCTACAATATCTACAAGAATCCCACCGCTTTCGGCACATTGGACGAGGCCAATATCCGGGTGGAAATCGATCTCTCGCTGCAACGGGCCAGAATTTACCACAATAAGGATATCGCGATGGATTACCCCATCGCCTCCGGCAGAAAGACTTTCCCCACCCCCCCGGGCAACTACCGGATTGTTGAAAAGATCGAGAGCGAGAAACAATCCAACCTCTACGGGACGATTTACGACGCCGAGGGCGAGGTCCACAAGACCGATGCTGACATTACGGAAGACGAAGTCCCCGAGGGCGGAGAGTTCAAGGGAGCTGACATGCCCTACTGGATGCGCCTGAGCTGGAAAGGGCTCGGCATGCACCAGGGACGTGTCCCCCGCTCTCCTGTCTCGCACGGCTGCGTCCGCATGCCCTCCAAGGTGGCCTCTACTATCTACTCGAAGCTGTCCCTCGGCACCCCCGTCAGCATCGTGCAGCGAGGGGCTCAAAGGTCGGAAAACTGACCTTCTGACGTTTTCTCCTTCGACAAAAAAGGCGCGCGCCATCCCGCACCTTTTCGTCAACACAGTCCGTGGTAGCCCTTACTCCCCCCTGTTATACTTCTCGTGGGATTCGGCCTTGATTTCCTTCAGCTTGTCGAGGACCGCTTCCACCTTCTCTTCATCCTTGGCAAGGAAAGCCAGTTCCAGTTCGGCGTATCCAGCGAGGGTGAGTCCCATGAGACGACGTGAATCGGCGAGAGCCTTGATCTTCTCTGGTCCCTCGGGAAGCTCCTCGATCTCCTTCGGGATCCACTTCATGGCCGCAATGACGGACTGTGATCCCTCCGCGACCAATGCGGCACTCTTGGTCCAGCGATCAGGGTCTCTCCTGAGCCGGCGCAGCCCCTTGAGCGATCCACTCATAAGGTCCATGGCTTCTTCCATATCCTTAGCCTCGGACTTTTTCGTATCCTCCCCGCTCCGGGCATGGGGGGCTAACCCGAGCAGGCCCAGGGCGGCAACCAAGGTAATCAGTTTGTGGAATGACTCTTTCTTCATGACGTCCCACTACTTGCGAAAGCCACCAGATTTGTCAACTTCTCCTGACCTTCATCAAACACTCCCCTGTCCGCCCGAAAAGGCGTCGCGGGGGATCAAGCCTAGTTCGGAATCGCTATACCGGCCATCCGGTAGAGCTCAAGTGCCTGCTCAAGGGAGTATCCCCCCGGCGGAAACTTGCGCCGACTTTCACTCTGCACCGCCCGGGTCACCCCCTGGCGAAAGCGCTCGATCTCCAGCTTCCGTTCGTCGTCACTGATCCCACGCTGCACGCGTAAGGAGCGCTCTTCGTTCACCCGGTCCATGGCGCGAACCAGCAGGGCATGGAATTCCTTGGGATCGAAGGCGCGGGATTCAAGCATCTCGGAGATCCTGGCAAAACCGCTGTTTCCGAACTCGATGGCGAGATCGGAGCTCACCACCGAACATCCCGTGAACCCACGACCATTCGAAAACTTGTAGGCGGTCGCCCACTTCTTCAGTGCGGACCAGTCGATCGGATAATCCTGCCCTTTCTTGAGCTGAATCTTCACCGGCACACAGTGGGCTTTGATCACCCCGATGACCTTGGAATCGGACAGGACGTGAGCGCGCAGGAGACGCCCCTCCAGCCCACAGGGTTCCTGGGGAGGGCCTTCCTGGGGCACGTAGAAGAACACAAAGAGCGGCTTGCCCGTACTCCTGGCCTCCTTTACCGCATTTGCGACATGGATGCGCCAAGGGATGCGATTCCACGGAAGTTTGCCCGCCTTCTCAACCTCCAGCACCTTGGACACCATCTTCTTGGCCTCCGCCTGGTCCCACGGTTCACGGGCCGAGACCAGCGGAAGAAATAGTCCGAAATTCGCAAGGAGGATCGGGATAATTCCTTTCAAGGCCAAGTAGCCTAGCAACCTGCCACCGCAATCACAAACTCCACTTCAAAGCCCGATCAACTTATTGGCCCGGGCGGCGCTCCCGTAATTGGTGGCCTCAGTATCACCCATGCCGGCCCCGGCTCACCAGACATCCCGAAACAGCAGAACGAGGAGAATCTCCCCCAGGCACTCTCCAGTCTATTTCAGGGTCCATGGGGGCGCTCTTCAGTCCTTGCTGCTCCCCGCCGCCATCCGGACGGCTTTCTGTGAATAACTTTCGCGTTCAATCATCAGCCTCCCCGGTTAGAAACTCACTCCGTGGCCGGCAAGGAAGGCAAGCTCACCCCCATGATGGCGCAGTACCAAGCGATGCGCCGCTCGCTTCCCGACGATGTGCTTCTCTTCTTCCGGCTCGGCGACTTCTACGAAATGTTTTTCGAGGATGCCAGGGAGGCTGCCGGACTCCTTAATGTGGCTCTCACCAAACGGGGTGGAGTTCCCATGTGCGGTGTCCCTCACCACGCGGTGGAAAACTACATCGCCAAGCTCATCAAGCAGGGCAAGCGGGTGGCTATCGGGGAGCAGATCTCCGAACCGGTGCCCGGCAAGATCGTGGACCGGGAGATCTCCCACATCATCTCGGCGGGCACCATCGACAACCTCTCTCTGCTCGATGACCGCTGCCACAATTACCTCGCTGCGGTATGCGAACACCGGGACACCTTCGGCCTCGCGGTGGTTGATCACTCCACCGGCGAGTTCACGTTGGCGGAGTTTCCCGACCGCCAGCAGTTGGAAGACGAGCTCACCAGGCTGGCTCCCTCCGAACTCCTCATCTCCGACGAGCAGCTCCAGGCCCTCGGCGGACTCCCTGACAACCTGCCCTACGACGGATACGCGTTTCTCCTGGACCAGGCCGTCCACATCCTGCGCGACCATTTCAAGGTGCAGTCGCTCGACGGCTTCGGCTGCGCCGACATGCACCCTGCCCTCAGCGCGGCGGGTGCGATCCTGCACTATCTTTCCTGCCAGCTGCGACGCTCCTGCGATCACCTGCGCGGATTGGCCGTGCGGCAGGTCGGCGAGCAGGTCGCCATCGACACCGCCTCCCAGCACAACCTCGATCTTGTCGACTCGCGCTCCGGTCGCCAGCACACCCTGCTGGGTGTGCTCGACCGTACTGCAACCCCGATGGGAGCCCGCAAACTGCGCGACTGGATCCTCCATCCCATCTCAGACCGTGACACCTTGGAGGCGCGGCACGATCTTATCGGAAGTTTCCTCGCCGAGAGCTTCCTGCTCACCCATTGCCGGGAGAGCCTGAAGGAGATCCGCGATATCGAGCGTTGCACCGGCCGCCTTGCCCAGGGCTCAGGCAATCCCCGTGACCTTCAGGCCCTGCAGACTTCCCTCTCCCGGATTCCATCCCTCCGTGCCGATCTGGATGCCCTCCCCTCCCAGCAACCTGAAACCTGCCACCTGAAAACCGAAATTCTCCATCAGCTCCACGAGTTCCCCGAACTGGTGGAGTTACTGGAGAGTGCTCTCGTCGACGAACCGCCGGCCTCTCCCAGGGAAGGAAGCCTCATCAGGGATGGATTCTCGGCGGAACTCGACGACCTGCGCTCCGCCTCCCGCGATGGCAAGGAATGGATCGCCCAGATGCAGCAGAGCGAACGTGAACGGACCGGGATCGATTCGCTCAAGATCAAGTTCAACAACGTCTTCGGCTATTTCATCGAAGTGACCAAGGCCAACCTCTCCAAGGTTCCTGAGGACTACCAGCGCAAGCAGACCATGGCCAATGCCGAACGCTACATCACCCCCGGCCTGAAGGAGGTAGAGAGCAAGGTTCTGGGCGCTGAAGAACGGGCCAAGCAGCTGGAGTACGAGGAGTTCCTCAAACTTCGCAGCGAGATCACCTGCCACCTCGACGAACTGCAGCAATGCGCCAACGGCCTCGCCACCCTGGACGTCCTGCTGGGCCTGGCCGAGACCGCGCAGCTCTACCAGCACACTCGCCCAGTCCTCGATGACTCGCGTGATCTCGAAATCGTCAACGGTCGGCACCCCGTGCTGGAGCAGACCCTTGTCGAGGAAAAGTTTGTTCCCAACGACTCAAGACTCGACCACGACAACTCGCGCCTCCTCATCATCACTGGTCCCAATATGGCGGGAAAATCAACCTACATCCGCCAGGTCGCCCTCATCGTCCTGATGGCCCAGATCGGCGCCTACGTTCCCGCCGAGTCGGCGCGCATCGGTCTGGTCGACCGTATCTTCTGCCGGGTAGGCGCCAGTGACGACCTCGCCCGGGGCCAGTCGACCTTCATGGTGGAGATGAACGAGACTTCCCTCATCGTCAACAACGCCACTGACCGCAGCCTGGTTATTCTCGATGAAATCGGACGTGGCACCGCCACCTTCGACGGTCTCTCCATCGCCTGGTCGGTAGCCGAACACCTGCATGACGTCCTCAAGAGCCGCGCTCTTTTCGCCACCCATTATCACGAACTCTGCGACCTCGCCAATACCAGGGAAGCGGTCGAGAACTACAACGTGGCGGTGCGCGAGTGGAACGAAGACATCATCTTCCTGCGCAAGATCCTCCCCGGACCGGCCGACAAGAGCTACGGAATCCAAGTCGCCCGCCTCGCTGGACTCCCCGCCCCGATAATTGATCGAGCAAAGGAGATTCTCGGCCATCTGGAGATGAACGCCGGACGCCCCCAAAGCCAACGATCAAAGCCACCGCAGCCAGCTGAAGACAAATCATTCCCGCATGCGGATTCCCCACAGATGGACCTCTTCAGCACGTAGCGTCACTGGTCGCGGCGGAATTCGGCGAAAGAAGCCGGAAGGGCAGGTTCGTGATCCGGACCGACCGGGTCAGATTCTCGACCCTTGACTCGGAACCTCCATCTACGATGCTGCCTCGCAGGCATATGGAGATCGTTAAAGCAGTCCGTGAGGCTGGCGTGGTGGGCGCAGGCGGCGCAGGCTTTCCCGCTCATGTGAAGCTCGAGGCGGATGCCGAGTACGTGCTTGCCAATGGCGCGGAGTGCGAGCCCCTCCTGCACAAGGACGCCGAACTCACTGAGGTCTACGCCGACCAGGTCCTGCGGGGGATGGAATTCTCCATGCAGGCGACCGGGGCCGACAAGGCGATTTTCGGCATCAAGGCCAAACGCACCAGAGCGGTGGCCATCCTGGAGGAGGCAACCGACAGCAAGAAAATCAAGGTCCAACTCTTTGACGACTACTATCCCGCGGGCGATGAGTTCGTCCTGGTCTATGAATGCACCGGGCGGCTCATTCCGCCCGGTGGAATTCCTCTTCAGGTCGGAACGGTGGTACATAACTCCGAAACGCTCTATAACATCGCGGAGGCAGTGGATGGGCGCTCCGTCACAAAGAAAATCCTTACGGTGGCCGGGGCGGTGGCAACACCCATGAGCATGGCTGTGCCGGTGGGAATCACCCTGCAGGAGACGATCGACATCGCGGGTGGCGCAACCACCCGCGATTACTCCGTCTTCGTGGGTGGGCTCATGATGGGAAAACTGGTGGAAGATCTCAGCCAACCCGTGACCAAGACAACCGGTGGACTCATCGTGCTGCCCACCAGTCACCGTCTGGTCCAGCGTGTCCTCACGCCCAACAAGGCCATGCACCGGATCGGAAAGTCCGCCTGTGACCAGTGCAGCTACTGTACGGAATTCTGCCCACGCTACCTCCTGGGTTATGACGTCCAGCCACACAAGGTGATGCGAACCCTCGGGTTCACCGCCAGCGGCAAGCACAACTGGAGCAAGTGGGCGGACCTCTGCTGCGCCTGCGGCCTGTGCACCCTCTACGCTTGCCCCGAGGATCTCTTTCCCAAGGAGGCCTGTGACCAGGCCATCGCGGACCGCAAGGATGCCGGCCTGGAACGCTGGCTCGGGCCCACCACGGAAGTGAAGGCGCATCCCATGGTGGACGGCCGGCACGTCCCTCTGAAGGCTCTCATGCAAAAGCTGGGCGTCACCAACTACAATGTCCCCGCGCCCTGGCACGACATCGATTACGAGGCTCGCAAGGTCACCCTCCCGCTCAGTCAACACATAGGCACTCCATCCAGGGCGGTGGTCCAGGCAGGAGACAAGGTGCGGGTGGGCCAGTTGGTGGCAGACATTCCGGAAGGAAAACTGGCTGCGCGTATTCATTCCAGCATCGAGGGAACCGTCATCACCGTAAACGGATCCGTCACCATCGAAAAAATCTAACAAGATCTCCCCATGACCAAGAACGCCATCGGCATCGTCGAACTCTCCAGCATCGCGGCGGGGTATTCCTCCAGCGATGAGATGCTCAAGGCTGCCAACGTCGAGATGTTGCTGGCCCGATCCATCTGCTCGGGCAAATACATGGTCATGGTGGGAGGCGAAGTGGCCGACGTGGAATCCTCGGTCGCAGCTGGAATTGAGATCAGCGAGGGAGCGATCATCGACTCCGCAGTGCTCTCCAACATCGACCCAAGTGTCTTCCCCGCCATCTCGGGGGCCAACCCGGTGGACAAACTGGACGCTCTGGGCGTGATCGAGTCCTTCTCGGTGACCTCCCTGCTCGAAGCGGCGGATGCGGCGGCCAAGGCCGCCGACGTGCAACTCATCGAAATTCGCCTCGCAATGGCCCTGGGCGGCAAGGCCTTCGTCACGCTCACCGGCAACGTTTCGGCGGTGCAGGCCGCAATCGATGCGGGCGCCAACCTGGTCTCGGAAAAGGGACTCCTCGTGCACAAGGTGGTCATCCCGCGACCTCATGAGAATCTCCTCAACGAGTTGGTGTAATACCGCGATTCGTGTCAGCAAAGGGCGCTACCGCGGATTCACACCGCAAAAACCGCCCCAGACCTGAAATCTCGGTGCCGGTGTCGTCCCTCTTGGGGACTTGCCTCCGGGGGGCCACGGGGTGACCATCCGGTATGCTCAAAGTTCTCCCGGTCCTTATCCTGGCAGCCCTGGCTCACCCGGCCCTGGCGGAGGATCGCGGGCACGCGGCCAGGATGGCCGCAAGCCAGAAGCTCTTCAGCAGCACGGTAAGGGGCATCCTGAAGGAGCACTGTGTGCGCTGCCACGGGGGCGACAAGACCAAGTCGGGCCTCAACCTGGTCACCCGTGAGGCGGTCCTCAGGGGCGGGGACCAGGGGGTCGCGATCGTTCCGGGGAAGCCTGGTGAAAGCCTCCTCTACCGGGCGGTCGCTCATCTTGAGGAGGAACTGGCCATGCCGCCCAAGAAACCGCAACTCCCCGCTGACGCGCTTGCCACCATTGAGGAGTGGATTGCCCTGGGAGCTGCCTACGACCAACCACTCCTGGACAGGCGCAAAGCGGAAAAGGCTCCCTTGCAGGTGTCTGACAAGGACCGGCGCTACTGGGCCTACGCCCCTTTGCTGGAAAGTGCCCCTCCCCCGGCGGAAAACAACGCCTCATCCGAAATCGACCGTTACCTGGACGCCAAACGCCGCGAGCATGGACTGGTGGCGGCAGCTCCCCTCGATCCCCGCAAACTCATCCGGCGCGCCTACTTTGATCTGATCGGACTTCCCCCCGCCCCGGACGAGATCAAAAAATTCGTGACGAGCGAGGATCCGCAGGCCTACGAGAAGATCATCGACGACCTCCTCGCCCGCCCCGGTTTCGGCGAACGCTGGGCGCGGCATTGGCTCGACGTGGCCCGATTTGCAGAAAGCCACGGATTCGAACACGACTATGACCGCAAGTTCGCATTCCACTTTCGCGATTTCATCATCCGCGCCCTGAACGGCGATATGCCCTACGATCAATTCGTGAAGTGGCAGATCGCGGGAGACGAACTGGCACCCGATAACTCGGAGGCGATGGCCGCTACCGGGTTTCTTGGGGCAGGGGTCTACCCCACTCAGATCACCTTCAGCGAGGCGGAACGCATTCGCTTTGATGCCACCGATGACATGATCGCCACCATGGGATCAGCCATGCTGGCCACTACCATCGGTTGTGCCCGTTGCCACGATCACAAGTACGATCCCATTCCCACTCGCGATTACTACGAGCTTCTCAGCGCCTTCACGCAGACGGTACGAACCGAAATCGACCTCGAAACCAACAAGCCTACAGGCGCGGCAATGGACAAGTTCAAGGGGGCCATGAGTAAACTGCAGGCTGAGGCAGAAACCTTCAGGAAGGACCAGGCCCCGAAGAAGCTGCATGCCTGGCTGCAATCCAACCGGGGAAGCAATACGGATGAGTCCACTTCGGCCTGGATCATCCTGGTGGCGGAACCCCTGGTCTCCAAGGGGGGAACAACCTTCAAACGGCAACCGGACGGCTCCTACCTCGCAGGCGGGGTGAATCCCAATTCCGAAGTCTACACCTTCGTGAGCACCTCACCGATCGAGGAGCCGCGGTCGTTACGCATCGAGGCCCTGGCGCACCCGTCAATGAAACGCGGGGGACCAGGCCGGGCCGGCAACGGCAATATCGGGCTCTCTCAGCTGAAGGTCTCTGCCGGAACCACCGCCCTGAAACTGGCCAACCCACGAGCAACCTTCAACCAGAGCGACAGTCTCCATGTCAACCTGGTGATCGATGGGAATCCCAAGAGCGGTTGGGCCGTCGATCCGCAGTTCGGGAAGGATCACGCGGCTGTCTTCGAGATCACAAATCCCGAAATAGTCAAAGGCGCAAACAAACGGCTCTCCATCAAGCTCCACTTCAACCTCAACACCCAGCATAACATCGGGCGCCTGCGGGTCTCGGTAAGCAACCGGCCTGCCGCCAATCTTCCCCTGCGGGAGGGACAGGCCGATCCGGGCGAGGTCGCCCGCAGGGAATTGCTGACCCTCGACCGAAAGACAAAGGGCGCCCCGCAGGATGCCGATCTTGCGCGCATGATTGATCTCTACCTCCAACTCGATGCCGACTGGGCCAGCTTGCATGGCCGGATCAACGCCCTCAATTCCACCCGGCCCGAGGGCAAAAAGGAAAGAGTGATGATCTGCAGTGAGGGCCTCAAGCCGATGCGCCACCACACCAACAGTGGGAAGGTGCCCGACTTCTACAAGGAAAGCTACTATCTGGTGCGCGGCGATCCGGCCCGGAAGAACGGAAAGGCATCTCAGGACTTCCTCAAGGTCCTCATGCGCAATGGAAAGAGTGCAGGAGCCTGGGTGGTCTCCAGACCGGACGGGGCACGCACTTCCATGAAACGCAGTGGAGTGGCGAAGTGGATCACCGATGTAGAGAGTGGCGCAGGGCATCTTCTTGCCCGCGTCATCGTCAACCGGCTGTGGCAACATC
>Ga0310120_10000042_pt1 | contig 88605 bp, 109 predicted proteins | sample CB27_AW_983_MG_FD_203506 | JGI IMG/M metagenome (GOLD analysis project Ga0310120, IMG submission 203506) | Marine microbial communities from Western Arctic Ocean, Canada - CB27_AW_983 | ecosystem: Environmental > Aquatic > Marine > Oceanic | place: Canada: Western Arctic Ocean | collected...
CTGAAGAAGCACCAGCTGAAGAAACTCCAGCAGAAGAGCCGGTAGCTGAAGAAGCACCAGCTGAAGAAACTCCAGCAGAAGAGCCGGTAGCTGAAGAAGCACCAGCTGAAGAAACTCCAGCAGAAGATTCAGATAAATAAAATTTGAAATCTATAGTTTTGGTGTAGCATATTTAGGTAAATTAAGATATGAATATTTTTTTTATTACTCCATTTCCCGATTCAATTAAGACTTTAGTTGAAAATAATATTGCTAATCAAGGAGTTAAGAAAGGACTAGTGAATATTGACATTGTTAATCCTAGAGATTTTGCTAAAGATTCTTATAAAAAAATAGATGATGAGCCTTATGGCGGAGGAAGTGGAATGGTTATGATGTGTCAGCCATTTTTTGATGCAATTGATTATTGTATATCTAAATCTGATAGTAAGCCAAAAATTATATTTCCATCTCCAAGAGGGAAAGTGTTAAATCATTCTATTTCATCTGAATTGAGCCAAGAAGAAGCATTGATATTTATTTGTGGTCATTACAAGGGTTTAGATGAAAGAATTATTGATAAATATGTAGATCTTGAGATATCTATTGGGGATTATATTATCTCAAACGGCGAACTATCGTCTATGATTGTGTTTGATTCTATTGTTCGTTTAATACCGGGAGTATTAAATGATTTAAATTCTGCAATGACTGATTCTTTTGTTGACGATTTACTTGATGCTCCTTATTTTACGCGGCCTAATCAAATAGATGGATTAAAAGTGCCAGATGTGCTATTATCAGGCAATCACAAATCTATTGAGGATTGGAAAAAAAAGAAAAAGATTGAAATAACCAAAGACAGAAGACCTGATCTTTGGAGAAAGTATAAGAAATTAAATGATTAAAGATAATTTAAGAGACGATATTCCAAATTTTAAGACCGGAGATACATTATCTATCAATGTTAATGTAAGAGAAGGAAAAAAGGTTCGACAACAGCTTTTTAAAGGTACTGTTATCGCACGTAAAGGCTCTGGTATTTCAGAGACTATTACTGTTAGAAAGATGTCAGATGGCATAGGAGTTGAAAGAGTATTTCCTCTTCATTCACCGGTTATTGCTTCTATGAAAGTAGATAGAGTAAATAAAGTTAGAAGAGCAAAACTTTATTACTTAAGAAGTCTTTCTGGTAAAGCAGCAAGATTAGCTGAAAAAAAATAAAGATTGATTTATAGTACTCTACTGTTTGTTCTAAGTTTATCCCACATGTCTGTACACATCGTAATGATGTTAATTCCAAGCATGTTTATTAATCTAGTTAACTTTTATGATCTTAGTGCATCATCTCTTGGATTAATTTTTAGTATTAGTAGTTTTTGTTTTGGTCTTGGTTCTCTACCTATGTCCTTGTTATATAATAAATATGGACCTAGAACACTGCTTGTATTCTCTCAAATAGGAATCTTTGTTTCTGCTTTTTTAGCATCTAACTGTCAGAGCGTTGAAAGTTTTGCAATTTTTAATATTTTTTTAGGCCTTTTTTCTAGTGTTCACCATCCTGTATCTTTAACTCTTATATCGGAAGTATTTGATAAGAATATATCAAAAGCAAACGCATTTCATGGTATCTTTGGAAGTTTAGGCGTATCTATTGGACCATTATTGTGCTATTATGCAATTACTAATTTTGATTGGCAATTTTCTTTTTTTATGATAGCTATTTTTAATTTAGTGATTGCACCTATAACTTATTTTATTATTCCTAAATCTAAAGTACGAGAATCAATAAATACTTTAGATTTTAAGATGGGAAATCAATTAAAAATGTTGAAGATATTTTTTCTTATATCTTTAATTGTAGGTATCGTATTTACCATTTTTAATACCTTTATTCCATCCGTTTTTAAAGTTGCAATTGGAGAACAATCAAGCTTATTTGTATCAGGAATTTTAATATGTGGAATTTTTGGACAAATATTATCAGGATTTTTTGGAGATAAGTTTAATAGAATGAAATTATTATCATTTGTTCTCATGATATTATGCCCATTATTTATTGTTACCTATTTTTTAAGCAATTTTTCATTAGTGGCAGTTTCAGTATTATTAGCCATTTTTATGTACGCTATTCAACCTCTGATAAATTCAATTATTAAAGATATTACTACTGCAAAAATTCGTTCTGTAGTTTTTGGAATAAATTTCTTCTTAATGTTCGGAGTATCAGGGCTTGTGGCAGCATTAGGAGGATTAATTGCAGATTTGTATAGTTTTCAGTTAATTTTCCCTATATTTTCGATATTATTTCCATTAGGAATTTTTTTATTGTATTTATTGTATAAGAACAAAAAGGTGATAGAAGCATAATGTTAGTAAGTATGACAGGTTTTGGTGTTGGATACTATGAAGATAATAGCATTGTTATAGATGTAGAGCTTAAGTCATTTAATTCAAGATATTTTGAATTAAATACCAGATCATTCGATCTATCAGGAGAATCAGAATATAAAATAAGAACTTTTTTAAAAAATAAACTGAAGAGAGGTTCTATAAATCTGAGCGTTAAAATTGATTCTAAAGACCAGTTAAAATTAAATAAGCATAAATTAGAAAGTATTTTGAATTCATATAGAGTTATAGAAGATGAATATGGTTTAGATCTAAACTATAGTCACTTACTTAGAAACAATGATATGATGAGTTTTAGAACGCTACCTAAATCAGTGGAGAATAAGGTTCTGAAGGCTGTAAAACTTGCCACAGATCAAGTGTTAGATATGAGATCAAAAGAGGGCAAGTCTATTGAAAAAGAGTTTATGAAATATATTTCTATTGCCAAGAAGGATTTAAATAAGATTGAATCTATTTATTTAAAATTGGTTAGAAAAAAAGTTAATTCAAAAAAGACAAGTGAATCTAAAGTGGAAGAATTAGAGAAGCTTGATGTAACCGAGGAAATTGACAGAACAAATAGTCATTTTAATCAAATAGTGCTTTCTGTTAAATCAAAAGATCTTTCAGGAAAAAAAATAAGCTTCATTTTACAAGAGATTAATAGAGAATCGAATACAATATTATCTAAATTTTTAGATAAAAATATTGCTAAACATGCAATAAGCTTAAAGATGCAGGCAGAAAAATTAAGAGAACAAGTGAGTAACATTTTATGAAAAATTTCTTTGTTATATCGGGATCTTCAGGTTCAGGAAAAACAACATTATTAGAATCGCTTTCTCGTGATTTGAATATGGATATCTCAGTTTCATGCACAACTCGAAATAAGAGAAAATATGAAATTGATGGAGTACATTACTCCTTTGTATCAGAAGAAAAATTTCAGGATATGATTGATGAGAATAAGTTTCTTGAATATGAAAATGTTCATGGAGATCTGTATGGAACGCCATTAGATAGTGTAACGAGATATATGGAAGAAAATAAATCTATTTTTCTAGAATTAGATGTAAAAGGAGCGCTAAGCTTTAAAAAAATATATCCATCCAATACAGTATCTATCTTTCTTTCACCTCCAAACTTAGAAGAATTAAGACATAGATTGGTAAATAGATCTACTGAATCCGCTGATGAAATTGAGAAAAGATTGAGCAGATTTGAAGAAGAAGACAATTTAAAAAAAGAATTTGACTATACACTTATTAATGATAATTTCGAAACCACGTTTGAAAAGCTAAAAAAAATGACTATTTCATTTAAAGAAAAGGATTAAAGAATGGCAATTGAAGCAATTTCTTTTAAAAAATTATTAAAAAAAACTGATGATATCTACGAGGCAGTTCTTGTTACATCTAAAAGAGCTAAGCAGATTTTACAAGATCGCGTTGTGAAACAAATGATTGATGAAAATGAAGAAATAGCAGATGATGGAATTTTTGCAGAACCTATTGTTAGAGAAAATATCGACTACGATAAAGAAGAAAAAGTTACAAGCATTGCTCTTGACGAATTTTTAGATGGAAAAATTGATTGGAAAAAGTCAGACGAATCAATTGACAAATAATCTTAGTTTAAAAAAACAATATCTTTCTCAAAATAAAGAATTATTTGGCGAAGAAATCTTTCTCGAATTAGACAAAAAATCTAAATTATCAAAAACTGTAATAATCGATGATACGTGGTATCATGCACTTCAGAATGAATTCTCAAAGGATTACTGGAAATTTTTAACAGACACTGTACGTAAACTCTACAAGACAAAGGTAGTATATCCCGATCCTAAAAAAGTATTTAATGCTTTTGATTCTACGCCGTTTAATAAAGTTAAAGTAGTTATTATCGGACAAGATCCATATCATGGCGCTGGACAGGCGCATGGATTATGTTTTAGCGTTGAGAAAGATACTAAAATACCTCCTACTTTACGAAATATCTACAAGGAGCTGAACTCAGATTTAAATATATCTATTCCAACTACCGGTAACTTGCAATCTTGGGCGGATCAAGGAGTTTTAATGTTAAATACAGTATTAACTGTTGAAGCTAATCAGGCTAATTCACATAAGGAGTTAGGATGGGAAAAATTTACGAAAGCAGCTATTAAAGCCGTATCCAAAGAATTAGAAAATGTAGTATTTATACTATGGGGAAAGCAAGCACAGTCTTTTTCTACTATTCTAAATGAAAATGTCCATTACATCCTTTCTTCTGTGCATCCTTCACCATTATCAGCGCATAATGGATTTTTTGGATGCAAACACTTTTCTAAAGCTAATGATTATCTAATTAAACAAGATAAGACTCCTATAGATTGGAGCATATAATGAATGCTTGTAGAAAGAAAAGGCCAAAAAAAATAAATATGATTTAAAGGATTAACTTGTCAGATGTCAAAAAGATTGCTAATCTATTAAAGAGGCAATTCAATGATGTTGAAAGTATGTGGATAAACATAAACTTTAAGAAAAATGGCAGATAATAAAAATAACGATATAAATTTACAGCCACAGGCTATAGAAGCAGAAGAAGCAGTTCTTGGTTCTATGATGATTGATGAAGATGCTACTAATAAAGCAATAACTTTATTAAGGTCTAGTCATTACTTTTATAAAGATTCTCATAAGAAAATTTTTGATGCCATGCTTTCTTTATCCTCTAAAAATAGTCCAATTGACACTGTTTCTGTGTCTGATGAGTTAAAGAAAACTAAGTCATTGAAATCTGCAGGAGGTTTGTATTATTTAACTGGTTTAGTAGATAAAGTTCCTACTTCTGCAAATGTTGAAGTGTATGCCTCAATAGTTAAAGAAAAAGGAATACTTCGTGACTTAATTTCAGCTTCACATCAAATTTCTAAGAAAGCGTTTGATGCAGGAGATGCGGTTGGATCTATTCTCGATGAAGCTGAACAGTCTATATTTAATCTTACAGAACAAAAAGATACTAAAATTTATACGCATATTGAGCCAATTTTAGCTGACACAGTAAAAAGATTAGAAAGTATTGCTGCTAATCCAGGTAGTGTTGTTGGTGTCCCATCAGGTATTATTGATTTAGATAAAGTAACTTCTGGATTCCAAAAAAGTGACCTAATTATTATTGCAGGTCGACCTTCTATGGGTAAAACATCTTTGGCACTATCGATAGCTAGAAATGCTGCACTAGAGAATAATTCACCTGTAGCTATCTTTAGCCTTGAGATGTCAAGCGATCAATTAGGTACTAGACTTCTTGCGTCAGAGGCTAAAATAGACCAGTCAGAAGCAAGAAGTGGACGATTAGCTACTTCAAAATGGAAGAATATTAATATTGCTTCTGGAAAATTAGCGCAGGCTCCTCTTTATATAGATGATACACCTGCTCTATCAATTTTAGATTTAAGATCAAGAGCAAGAAGATTAAAAAGAGAAAAGAACATCGAGTTAATTGTTGTAGATTACCTTCAATTGATGCAAGGACCTAAAACTGAAAATAGGCAGTATGAAATCTCATCAATTACTCAATCTTTAAAAGCTCTTGCTAAAGAATTAGATATTCCTATTATTGCTCTTTCTCAGCTTTCAAGAGCTGTAGAGTCAAGAACAGATAAAAGGCCTCAATTATCAGATCTTCGAGAAAGTGGTGCAATTGAACAAGATGCAGATGTTGTAATCTTTCTTTATCGTCCTTATGTATATAGTCAAAAAGATGAAGAAAAGGGATTGGCATTTTTAATTGTCGCAAAACAAAGAAATGGCCCTACCAAGACTGTAAGAGCTACTTTTGTAGACGCATATACAAGATTTGAAAATTATTCTGATTTTTTTGAATCTAATGATACGAGTCAATAATGGCATCAGTAAAATATGATAACTCTCATGAAGAGTTGATAGATAAAAAAGGTAAGGATTTTCTTGCTAGAATTTCATCAAAAGATAATAAGATTGTTATACAAAATGCTTTAGATTTTTCTATTAAGATGCATGAGGGTCAAAAAAGGAAATCAGGACTTCCTTATGTAAGTCATTGTATAGATGTTGCTAATATTTTACTGGATTGGAATATGGACTATACAACTATTATAAGCGCCTTATTGCATGATGTTATCGAAGATACTAATGTTTCTTTAGGGGATATTGATAAAGAATTTGGTAGCGATGTAGCTTTTCTTGTTGATGGAGTTACAAAAATTGACCATATAGCATTTAGATCTCAAGAGCATAAGCAGGCTGAAAATTTTACTAAATTATTTCTTTCTTTGGCTAAAGATTTAAGAGTAATTATTATCAAATTTGCAGATCGTTTAAATAATATGGAAACAATTGAATATTTATCTTCAAAAAAGCGTAAAGAAATTGCATCAGAAACAAAAGAAATCTTTGTTCCTTTGGCGCATAGGCTTGGTATGGCAAATCTCAAATGGAGATTCGAAGATCTAGCCTTAAAGTGTTTAGATTTAAAATCATATAACAATATCAAGAAAAAAATTGAAGGATCTTCCAAGTCAAATCAAAAGATTTTGAAATCTACCATTTCTCCAGTTAAAAAAGAGTTAGACTCGTATAAAATACAATCTGATATTTCAGGTAGGTATAAATCAATATCTTCTATTAATAGAAAACTAGAGATAGGAAATAAAAAATTTGAAGAGATATACGATTTATATGCTATTAGGATTGTAGTAGATAAAATTGAAGAATGTTATCTTGCATTAGGGGTTGTCCATAGTATATATCCACCAATTCAAGATCGTTTTAAAGACTTTATTGCTATGCCTAAAACCAATGGTTACCAATCTATACATACCACAGTGATGACTAAAGATAATAGGTTAACAGAGGTTCAAATTAGGACCAAAGAAATGGATTATACAGCTGAAGTAGGGGTGGCTGCGCATTGGTTCTATAAAGGAAATTCTGAAATAGATAGTTTTGATGAGCAGGTTCCTTGGTTAAGAGATCTGTTAGCAATGATGAGTAGCGATAACACTGATCCAGAAGAGCTTATTGAGCTTTTAAAAATTGACATGTTCGAAGATGAGATTTTTATTTTTACTCCAAAGGGAGATTTAATTAAGCTTCCAGTTGATTCAACACCATTAGACTTTGCTTTTGCAATACACAGTGAACTAGGTCTTTCTTGCGTGAGAGCTAAAGTTAATAAAAAACTTGTTCCATTGAGCTATAAACTAAATAACGGCGACATAGTAGAGATGGAGACAAGTAAAAACCAAAAACCGAATAGCGGTTGGTTAAATTTTGTAAAAACTTCAAGAGCATCACATGCCATTGCAAAATACCTTAGAAAAATTGAAGTCAAAGAAAGTATAAAGATAGGGAGTCAATTGCTTGAAAAAGGGCTAAGAAAGTTAAAAATTTCTGATAAGCTTGATGATATTAAGAAGAAGCATGAAGATATAGGGTATAAAAGTTTTAATAAATTATTATCAGACTTAGGTAGAGGTGGATCAACTGTAAAAGATGTAGTAACAAAGATATTTCCAGATATTAAAACATCTCCAGATAAAGTTTCACATGATAAAGAGTTTATAGATTCAGCAAGGTCTGATTTCGAAGGAATTAATCTAAACGGAGTAAACAATCTTGTTGTCGATTATGGAAAATGCTGTAATCCAATTCCAGGAGATGATGTAATAGGTTATATATCGAGAGGAAGAGGTCTTATTGTTCATAGACTCTCTTGTTCAAATCTTTCTTCATTATCTGAAGCAAGCGATAGAATCGTTTCTGTAAATTGGAATACAAAAAAGAATATTTTTTTTAAAGCAAAAATGTATATCACTTGTATTGATTCTGCTGGAGTCTTAAATGAAATTTCTGATATAATTTCAAAAAATAAGGTAAATATAATAGATGTTAAAACAGACGTTATAGAAGGAGGGCTAGCGAATATTTGGATTATTTGTAAAATTGGAGACTTATCTCAATTGAAAATGATTATGAAATCTATTTTAAAGCTGAAAAATGTAGACTCTGTTGAAAGAATACATGCTTAAGATATGCGCAGAATTATAGGAATAGACTTTGGTTTATCTAAGGTGGGTGTAGCAATATCTGATCCATCTGGAATTATTTCTATGCCGTTAGAAGTTATTCGTTATAAAGAGCAAAAAGATTTAGTTGAAAGCTTAAAAAAAATTGCACTAGAGAAAAATGTTAAAACATTGGTTATTGGATATCCATTAAATATGAATTACAAAGAAAATAATATGACTGAAATTATTGATAAGTTTAAAATTATAATGGAAAAAAATGATTTTGAGATATATTTAGAAGATGAAAGATTATCTAGTGAATATGCTAAAAAGATTATGAGACAGCAAAATATTAAGACTGGTAAAAATAAAGAAATGGTTGATGTGTTAGCCGCTTCTATTATTCTTCAAACCTATCTTGATAGAAAGAAATAATGAAAATAAATAAATTAATCCTTCCATTATTGTCGGGGTTATTAGTAGGTCTTGCATATCCACCATTTAGTTTTGGATTTCTTGCTTGGGTTGCTTTTATTCCTTTATTTCATAGTATATCTAAAGAAGAAAAAATTAGTCAAAAAGCATTGTTTGCATTCATAGCTTGCTTTTCTAGTAATTTGATTATTTTAAACTGGATGGGGTTGAATTCTGGTACATCGGCAGTAACAGCAATCATATCTTATTTGGCATTATCTCTATATTTAACTCTTTTTTGGATGGCATTTATTGTTTCTACTCATTTTATTCCTAAGAAGATAGAATTGCTTCTAATCCCTTTTTCTTGGATATTTTTTGTTGAGTTTTTAAGAAATATTGGTCCTTTGGCAGGTCCATGGATGAATTTGTCATTAACACAGTCTGAATATATAAGAATTATTCAGTTAGCTAGCATAGAGACGCATATAATTTCATTTGTTATTATCTTATTTAATATCATGTTGTATAGGTACTTTGTAGAAAAAAAGACAATATTTTTAAAATATTTTATTTTTATCCTATGCTCTATCTTATTCTTCGGAAATTATCATATTAACTATCAGAATAATAGATTGGTAGAGAGTTCAGTGAATATATCAATAGGTCAGCCTTCTATCTTTCCAGATGAAAAATGGGATCCAAACTTGAGGTTAAGAAATCTTACAGTTATGGATTCGTTGTTAACAAAATCTTTAGAAGATGAGGCAGATATTATTGTTTGGCCAGAAGTAGCGGTTACATCATTTTTAGTAAATAATGTTTATGACAGGATTAGATATCAAGATAAACTATCTGATACTTATCTTATCACTGGAATACCTGAAAGAAAGTATATTGATGGGATAAATCAAAATTTTAATAGCTCTATCATATTGAAACCAGATGGATCGTTTGATACTTATCAAAAAATATTTTTGGTACCATTTGCTGAATATGTTCCATTTTTTAAGAACTGGATTACTAAGATGAATCAATTTGACGATATAGGGAGTTTTTATCCAGGCTCCGAATACAAGACTTTTGATATGGGAGGCTTTAGGGCTTCAATTCTAATTTGTTATGATTCTAGCAGTCCTCAGATTGTAAAAACTATGGTTAATAATGGAGCAGAGATGCTTTTTATAATTACAAATGATTCTTATGTAGGTCAATTTATGCCATATCAACATTTTCAATTGGCTAGATTGAGAGCTGTCGAGCAGAGGGTTCCCGTTATTCAGAGTGCAAATACAGGTATTTCAGGTATAATCTTGCCATCTGGAAAGATTGTCTATCGTTCAAATTTAAACGAAAGAATTGTATTTACTGCCCAGGTTCCTATTTATGAGTAGATACAAGATTACAATACAGTATGATGGATTGGGTTTCTCTGGATTTCAATCACAAAAAAGTTTAAATACGATTCAAGATAAGATTGAACATTCTTTATCTTTTTTAAATAAAAATAACCTCATTAGAGTATTGGGTGCAAGTAGAACAGATGCTGGAGTACATGCCTTAGGTCAAGTAGCTCACTTTGATCTTGATACAGAGTTATCCTTAAGTGCTATTAAAAGGGCCCTAAATGCGAGATTACCTATTGAGATACGTATTGTAGATATTATAGAGGTTAGCGCTGAATTTCATTCAAGATTCAATGCTATTAAGAAGGAATATTTATATCAATGTTCCTTAACCGATAATCCATTATTAAGTAAAAATCATTGTATAGTGAAAAAAATAGATATTGATATGCTAAAAGACCTTGAGGAGAATTTGCTAGGAAAGCATGATTTTCTATCTTTTTCAAAGTTTGATATAGAAAAAAAGAATACTATATGTGAAATATTCAAATCAAAATGGACGTTGGAAGATGATAAATTATTTTATATTATTGAAGGAAATAGATTTTTGCATCATATGGTGCGATATTTGGTAGGAACAATGATAGGTTGTATGGAGAAAAAAATAAGCAGAAAAGATTTTTTATCCTTATTGGATAACCCAAGAAAGGATGCAAAACTATTAAAAGCTCCTGCGCATGGATTAATATTAAACAGAATTTTTTATGAAAATTAAAATAGTAATTATAGTATTATTTATAATGATTGGTTGTAACCAATCTGAAGCAACAGTTCCTACTATTTCTCAGTCAAAAGTTACAGCTATTACTACGGCGATAGAGAAAGCTAGCCCTGGTGTGGTAAGTCTATATAGAAATCAAGAATTAGTCCAACAAACATGGACAGGACGATTGAGATCTCTCGAGCCAATACAATCTAGTGGTTCTGGTTTTATTATCAGTAAGGATGGATATATTTTAACAAATGCTCATAATATTACTACTAAAATCAGAAATCCTTCAGTATTGACAACTGACACTAAAATTGATGTAGTTACTCCTGGAGGAAATTACCATCAAGCATCAATAGTTGGAGTTGATGTTAAATCAGATATTGCTTTACTAAAAATTGAAGGAGAGAATTTTGAATATTGCGAGCTTGGAAATTCAGATAAAATTATAGTTGGAGAGTGGGTAATAGCATTAGGAAATCCAAGAAACTTGTTTGCTACAGCAAATTATCAGCCAATAGCTTCAGCAGGAATTATTAGTGCAGTTGATACAGATTTTGGTATTGATATTGGCAGTGGAAAATTGCTGAACAATATGATCCAAACGGATGCTTCTCTAAATCCTGGAAACAGTGGTGGACCATTAGTAGATGCAAATGGAATAGTTTTAGGAGTTAATACTTGGAAAAAAAATGATTCTGAAAGTATAGGTTTTGCAATTCCAATTAATTATGCAAAAAGCATTGCAGAAGAATTAAAATTGAAAGGTTTTATTGATAGAAGATTTTCTTTTGGAATTAATGCAGTATCTTATAGGTATGGACAAGATGGTGAAATAGGACTATATATTAATTCTATTGATTATGATAATTCTGGAGACAATAAAGCGTTATATAAGGGTGATATTATTATAGGAATTGAAGGGTATCAAATACAAAGTTATGAGGAACTCCAACTTGTTCTCGCTAACAAAGATACAAGACCAGGTGATACCATCAAATTAAGAATTCAAAGAGAAAATGAAATAAAAATAGTTAACTTAGTATTAGGAAAAGAATGAGTAATAGAAGCATTAGCTTAATAGGTATAGGGATATTGTCTGGAGCAATGATTGGAACTGCTTTGGGTCAATTTTTAGGCTATATACTTCCTGAGGGAAGTACGGTGAAGCAATTCTTCCTATATCCACTTGAACAATCTTTTGGTTCAATTGACAGTGGATTTTTAGTAGATTTAGGCGTTATCGCACTTGATTTTGGATTTGTTTTAAGATTTAACGTTTGTAGCGTTATTGGTTTTGCGATTGCATATTATTTATTAAGATATTTTAGATAAAAAAAGAGGTTTTGATATGTTTAATTTAGGTACAGGTGAATTAGTAATAATTTTTCTTATTCTTTTACTCCTTTTTGGCGGTAAAAGACTTCCTGGTTTAGCGAGAGGATTTGCTAAATCATTAAGAGAATTTCGTGGCGCATTAGATGACACGAAAGATGAATTAAGAAAATCTGAAAAATCCGAAGAATAAAGTAGATGTCCCCATCTAATGCTTTAAAACAAAAGCTTGTTTCTCAGCAAGATAGAATTGCTAATAGCAAAACAAATGCTATTATAAGAACAAGATTTGATAAAGTTTCATCAGAAATATCTGATAGTAGCAATACCTTATCAGGTAAAACTATATTAGTAAAAGATAATATTGCTATAAAGGGAGAGCTTTTAACATGTGCATCTAATCTTTTAGAATCTTATAAGTCTCCATACAGTGCTACTGTAATAGATCGCTTAGAATCTCAGGGAGCTTTAATAACAGGGCAAACCAATATGGATGAATTTGCTATGGGTTCATCATCAGAATATTCAATCTATGGTTCTGTAAAAAATCCCCATGATTTAACAAAAGTAGCAGGAGGATCTAGTGGTGGATCTGCCGCAGCTGTAGCAGAAGATTTGTGTGATATTGCATTAGGATCTGATACTGGAGGGTCTATAAGACAGCCAGCTGCATTTTGTGGTATATATGGTCTCAAACCTACATACGGTAGAATTTCTAGATATGGCTTAGTAGCCCATGCATCATCTTTTGATACCATAGGAATATTGTCAAAGCATCTTGAAAATATAACATCAGCATTCAGTGTAATGTCTGGAAATGATCCTAAAGATGCAACATCGTCTACAGAAGCAGTTCTATCTTTAGACAGATACAATAAAAATAAGTTTCCTAAAAATGTTGGCGTTTTAAGTAACGATCTACTGTCTGATATAGATAGTGAAATTGCAGATAGATATCATACAGTCTTGGACTTTCTCAGAAAGAAAAAGGTAAAACTCATTGAAATTGACTTACCGCACTTTGATTATTGTATTGCCACTTATTATGTATTAACTATGGCGGAAGCCTCGTCAAATCTATCTCGTTTTGATGGAATGAGATATGGAAGAAGAGCAACCTCTAAAGATTTAAATGAAACATATGTTAAATCCAGATCGGAAGGTTTTTCTGAAGAGGTTAAAAGAAGAATTATGACAGGAACATATATTTTATCTTCTGGATATTATGATGCGTATTACTCAAAAGCATTAAAAGTGCGAAGAGTGATAAAAAATGAATACAATAAGCTATTCTCTAAGGTAGATTGCTTATTTATACCAACTACTTCTACAGCAGCATTTCCATTAAAAAATAATTTAGACAATCCTATTAAAATGTATCTTGCTGATATATTTACTGTTCCATTTAACTTAATAGGAACTCCTTCACTTAGTGTTCCAGCTGGAACGACGAAAGACAAATTACCTATAGGATTTCAGATTGCAGGTAATTCATTTAAAGAGGAAACTTTATTCAATTTTGCGCATTCATTGAATAAAGGAGAATTATTTAAATAGATAATAAATGGAATTTCTACATCCAAATTTTTTGTATTTACTAGCTCTATTAATATTGCTATCAATATTTAAAAAATTTTATTCTTCTAATAAGACCGTATCTTTCCAAGTATCACATACAAAACATTTAAAATCTTTTTTTGGAAGATCTGGTATTGTTAAAATTGGATTATTCAGATTTCTCTTTATTTCTTCTTTAGTTTGTCTAATTATTGCTATTGCAAGACCAAGAATTTCTACAAACGATAAAAATATAACAATCGAAGTTGTAGATATTATGTTAGTATTGGATGCTAGTAGTAGTATGCTTGCAGAAGATTTTAAGCCTAATCGTTTAGAAGCTGTAAAACATGCAGCTAAAGACTTTATTGATAATAGAAAAGGAGATAGGGTTGGTCTTTTAGTATTTGGAAAAGAGACATTTATTCAATGCCCTTTAACGGTTGATTATGGTGTTTTAAGTAACTTATTAAGCGAAGTAACTGTAGTAGAGCCTAAGTATGATGGAACGGCAATAGGTATAGCTATTGCTAATGCTATTAATAGATTGAGAGTAAATGATTCAAAGAGCAAGGTAATTATCCTACTATCCGATGGAAGTAACAATGCGGGAGCTATTGATCCCATAGCCGCTGCAAAAATAGCAAAAGACTATAACATAAGAATTTATACAATAGGTGCCGGTACAAGGCAAGCAGTAACACAAATACCTGGAGGAAGATATATTAGAAATGAGATTGATGAAGAGTCGCTCAAAGGAATTGCTTCAGAGACAGGTGGAAAATATTTTAGAGCTATTGATAAACAGAGCTTGGCAGGGATATATGCCGAAATCAATGATTTAGAAAAATCTGAAATAATTGTGAACTACTATTCAGAGTATCGAGAAATTTATTTATGGTTTTTATATGCTGGATTTATATTTCTGTTATTGAGTGAGTTATTTAGAATTATTTATTTTAGAAGGATTATATGACATTTGAAAATCTAAATTTAGCTTTTTTATCTCTGTTATTGACACTTTCAACCTTAGTAGTCTATTACTATAGAGGAAGATCTAATAAAATTTTTGGACCAGACAATTTTAATCCAAAATTTATAGATAACTTATTCTCCAGAAGAAACTTGCAGACAATAAGATTGAAATTTTTCTTAAGATATTTTTCCTTATTTATTTTAGTTTTTTCAATAGCAGGATTAAAAACTGGAACTACAGTTAAGCCCGTAGAGAGAAAGGGTGTAGACATTGTATTTTGTGTTGACGTATCTACAAGTATGAATGCTCAAGATGTAAAACCATCTAGAATTGATAGGGTAAAATTTGAAATTAGTAAAGTTATAGATAATCTAAAGGGCGATAGGCTAGGTATTGTAGTTTTTTCTGGATCAAATTTCTTATATCTACCACTAACTATGGACTACGATGCAGCAAAATTATTTGTTAAAAGTATAGATACTGAGATGATTTCTTCAAAAGGGACTGTTATTGGACAAGCAATAGAAACGTCTATAGCTGCATTCGAAAAAGAGAGTAATCAGCAAAAAATGATATTCCTTTTTTCTGATGGTGAAGACCATAGTTCTAGTTCGTTAGATGCAATTAATATGGCTTTATCTGATAATATGGCCATTCATGTTATTGGCGTAGGCAGTGTAAAAGGTTCTCTAATCCCGGATGGAAAAAAAGAGAGTGCGTTTTTAAAAAATGATTCAGGTGAATTGATTATGAGCAAATTAAATGATGTTTTCTTAGGAGAGATATCACAGGTTGGAAAAGGTAGTTTTTTTAGAATTACCAATAGTGAATCAATAAGCGAAGAAATTAACGACGTCATAAGCAAAGGAGAGGCCTCATTAATTAGTTCTTATGAATTTGCAGAATATGACCATAAATATCAGTATCCTTTATTTTTTGCTATATTTTTCTTATTTATCGCATATATTTTACCTTCAGGAAGAAGAAAAACATGAAAATACTATTTATAATCATTATTTCACTATCAGGTCTACTATCTCAAGATATGGGATATAAGATGTATAAAAATGGAGACATTGAATCAGCTTTAAAATATTATAAACAATTAGTTAATGTTGATAATGAAAATTTATCTAATGAGGAGTTGTTATATAATATAGGCACTATTTATGCACAGATGGATAGCGCAAGCGAAGCAAGCTCTATATTTGAAGAAGCATATCAAGATTCATCTGGATATTCTTCAGAATTAAGCTATAATTATGGAAATACACTCTATCGATCTCAGAAGCTTGAAGAAAGTTTAAAAGCTTTTAGAGAAACATTGTTAAAAAATCCTGACGATTTAGACGCTCGAAAAAATTATGAGTTTGTAAAGAATGAGATTGAAAGAAATAAAAGCATGCAAAAGAAGAAAGATAAAAGTAAAAAATCTGATGAAGAAGAGAGCGATGAAGATAAAGAGAAAGAGAAAGATAAAAAAGATGATAGTCAGAATGATAAATCTAATAATAAAGAAGATAAAAATGACCCCAACAACAATGACAATGGACCTACCGACAATCAAAACTCTAAATCGCCAGATCAACAAAATGAACAAAATCGTGAGATTCAATCAAAGCAAAGCGCTGAAAATATACTTAATGCTATAAAAGAGAATGAAAAAGTGAATAAGAAAAGAAAGCAAACTAATTATAATAACGAATCGGGTAAAGACTGGTGATAAGAAATTTATTAGTTAGTATAATTTTAACTTCTTGTTTGCTTTCCCAAGAGATTGAGACCTTTGTAGTCAGTAAAAATATTGATATAGATCAATCATTTAATTTTACAATTAAAATTAAGGGTATAGACATAGATCCTGAAGTTGACATCTCTCCAATGCTTAATAATTTTTCAATTATCATGGGACCTAATATAGGAAGTGAATATAAATTTATTAATGGAAAAAAGAGTACTTCAAGATCTATATCTTGGACTGTCATATCTAAAAAAATAGGAGAAGTAAAAATTCCAAAGCTTGAAGTGATATTAGCTGGAAAGCCATATTTTACAGATGAACTGATTATGAATGTTTCAAAAAAAGCGACAGATACAGTTTCTAGTGATATGTTTTTGAAAATAGAAGTAAGCGATCTTGATGTTAAGATAGGAGAGCAGGTTATTGTTACGTATACCTTCTTTACAAGGATTGCATCAAAAGTTTTATCGACAGAATTTCCAAAGTATAAAGATTTTTGGGTTGAAAAATTATTTGATCCAGCAGGAAAAGAAATTACTCCAGATGCTTGGAATGACATAGAAATTAATGGTTACAAATATAAGTCTATTAAGATGTATGAAGTTGCATTGTTTCCATTGTCAGAAGGTACATTTGATTTAAACTCTATGATTATGAAAATTGAAACCAAAGAAAAAGATCCTGGGATTAGGAGATTATTTTGGGATGACCCATTTTTTGATACTTTTTCTCAAAGAACTAAGGCTAGAATCCTTGTTTCAGGGCAGAAAACAATTAAAGTATCTAAGCTTTTAAACCAACCTCAAAATTTTACTGGCGCTGTAGGTAATTTTAGTGTTGTCTCATCAACGTCTTCTGAAAGTGTCGAAAATGGCACCCCAATGACCTTTTATTTAAGATTGAAGGGCGAAGGAAACTTGAATAATATTGGTAGACCTATTATTGATTTTCCAGACAATTTTGATGTGTTTGATGGAGAAATATTAACACAAAGGGATATTACTGATTCTGTATCAGGAACAATTGCTTGGGAGTATAATTTAATCCCTAGAAAAGAGGGAAATTATACAATCAAAGCTATATCAATTCCATTCTTTGATACTAAGATAGAAAATTGGAATTCAACAACATCTAAGCCAATTAAATTAAATGTTACTAAGAGTAGTTATATTGAGAAAAATGCTAACAACAATGGACTAATTGATAATAAAGATATTAGGTATATAAAGTTAGGTGATACTGTATGGAAAACTGCAAATTCCAACAATGTTTATAATATATCCTTTTTTATTATTGTTGGATCCATACTTATTTTTCTAGCACCTCTATTTATCAAGCCATTAAACCATTTCATTGAAAGTCAGTCATTAGTATTTAAAAATAAATCTGCTTTATCAAATGCAATGAAATTATTAGAGTCTTCAGATAATTTATATACAGACTGTCCTAAAGCAATCAGGGCTTTTTGTAAGGATAAAGATTTAATTAATTCTACCAACTTAGATTCACTCTCTTTGATGGAACAAATTAAAGACAGAGTTAAATTAAAAGATCTTAATATTATTGAAGCTATTTTAGATGAATGTAGTAAGTATAATTATGCAGATATATCTATGAAAGAAAGTATAAAAATCCAGCAAAAAACGATCAAAATATTAACTAAAATTAATGGCTATGCTTAAAATATTTAATATAATTTTATTAATGATGGGAATGGTCTATTCACAGAATATGGATTCATTATTTTCTGATGGAAATGAATACTATAATAAGAATCAATTTAATGATGCTGTTGAGGAATATGAGAGCATTCTTAATCAAGGTTTTTATAGTGCAGACTTATACTACAATCTCGGAAATGCTTATTATAGGTTGGAAGATTTTGCAAATGCGCGATGGTCTTATGAGATGGGCATTGGTATTGATCCTAGAAATAAAGATATCGTTCACAACTTGACGCTAACAAAGCAGAAAATTTCACATACATTAGAAACTCCAGATTCACAAATTCTAAATCTAATTAATAATTTTTTATCAAGCTTTACATATGGAGATTTTATCTTTTTTAGCTCATTAATGCTTTTGCTCTATTCTATATCTTTTATTATTTACAGGCTTAATCCTTCTAGATCTATAATCATATCTTATTATCTATGCATGGTATTATTCTTTCTAGGTACATCATCCTCTGTCATCAAATTTTTATGGGAAAGAAATAATAGTTTTGGAATTATTTTAAACGATGAAACTCAATTATATTCAGCACCATTTTTAAATGATAATATTAAAATTTCTATATTTTTTTCAGGTAATAAAGTAAAAATTGAACAAACCACCGATAAATGGTTAGAAATATCTTCTATGGATGGAAGAAAAGGTTGGATTAGACTAGAAGATATAAGAACTTTAGACTGATATGAAACTCCTAATTATTTTATTTATCACTAGCTCTATTTATGGACAAAGTGATTTTATTCTCCCTAGCGATTTTGTGGATAGCCCACCAAATTTACCAAACGTTGTTTTACCTTCTTTTGATGATAATAGTGATTCTGAAGTATCTATTGATACAAATCTTATCAATTCAGTGACAGGTTATCGCATACAAGTAGCAATTTCACAAAACGAAAAAGATTTAATAGATATTAAAGAAAAGCTTGAAATGGTTGTAAAAGAAAAAATATATATCAAATTTGAACTACCAAACTATAAATTGAGAGTTGGTAATTTTGATAGTAGAAAAAAAGCGGAAGCTTATCGCAATAAGGTAATTCAACTTGGGTATAGATCTGCATGGGTCGTTCCTACTTTAATTGAGCTGGATTATTAATGTCCGGTCATAGTAAGTGGTCAACAATCAAGCGAAAAAAAGGTGTTCTTGATCAAAAAAGAGGAAAACTTTTTTCTTCTATTGGTAGAGAAATAACCATATCTGCAAGACTCTTTGGCGGAGATATAGAGGTGAATGCCAGATTGCGTCAGGCTGTAAAAAAAGCTAAATCTATAAATATGCCTAGCGAAAATATTGATAAAGCTATTAAAAAAGGAACTGGAAATCTAGATAACGTTACTTATGAAGAAGCTTCTTATGAAGGTTATGGCCCAAATGGTATAGCCGTTTTTATAGAAACTATTACCGATAATAAGAATAGAACTGTAGGCGAAATTAGGCACGTGCTTTCAAAAGCCGGTGGATCACTTGGTCAGTCGGGAAGTGTTGCATGGAATTTTGACAGAATGGGCATTATTCTTATTGAAGAATCTGCGATAGAGGAAGATCAAATATTTAATATCTCTATTGAAAACGATGCAAAAGATTTTAAGCTAGAAGATGGATATTATAAATTATTTTTTGATCACAATGTTCTTTATCAGAAGATTGAGCTTATTGAAAAAATTCCTATAGAAGTTGATTCTTCATTTATCGCATTTGTGCCAAAAGATTTTATTAAAGTTTCAGAAGAAGAAGGTGTTAAAGTTGAAAAGCTTATAGATGCATTAGACGATTTAGAAGATGTACAAAATATTTATTCAAATTATGAAATTGAGCAATCTTCATGATTATATTGGGATTTGATCCAGGACTAACCAATACAGGTTATGCAGTTCTCAAAAAAGAATCAAATAATATTACTTTCATTGAGTCGGGTTTAGTTAAGCCTAAAAAAGACAAAGCTCTTTCAGCTCGATTATTTACTATTTTCTCAGAAACAAGTAAGTTAATTGAAATTTTTAGTCCTAATTTGGTAGTTGTTGAAAATGTATTTTATGGTAAGAATGTGCAATCTGCTATAAAATTGGGGCAAGCAAAAGCATCGATAATGTTATCAGCAGAAAAATATAACATTGATTTAGTTGATTATTCTCCTCGAGAAATTAAACAATCAATTGTGGGAAACGGAGCTGCCTCAAAAGAGCAAGTTGCCTTTATGGTAAAAAAGATTTTTAAGTTAAAAGACGAAGCTTTGAAAAGCACTGATGTTTCAGATGCTATTGCGGTGGCTTGGTGTGGAGCAAATAGGAAATTAAAATGATTGATTCAATTACAGGTATTATTCAAAGAAAAGAACCTACCAACCTTTTTATTGATATGAATGGGCTAGTTTTTAATATATCTATTTGTCTCAGAGATTACGAACAGCTTCCTGAATTGAATCAAGAGATTACAATCTTAACTTATTTAAATGTAAGAGAAGATTTAATGGAGTTATATGGATTCTTAGAGTATGAGAGAAGGCGTCTATTTATTCAATTGATAGGAGTTTCAGGCATTGGGCCTAGAACAGCCATCAATTTGCTTTCAAACATTTCTGTTGCCAATTTTAAAGACAATATTATTGCTGAAGATGTAAAATCTTTAAGTTTAATTCCAGGCATTGGGCCTAAAACTGCAAAGAGAATTATTCTCGATATAAGAGAGAAAATAACAAAAGACAAAGCAACAACAGACAATTTAGATACTTCAAATATTAATTTTACATACGATGATATTTATACAGCACTTTCTTCTTTGGGTTATAGAAAAAATCAAATTGATAAAGCAATAAAGCAACTAACTAAAGAAAATAGTTTCGAAGGCAATATTGAGGATGTAATTAAAAGTATATTAAGCAGAATTCGATGAGAGAATCTTTAAAAACAACATTATATAACCATCATGATCAGTTGGGAGCAAAGCTAGTTCCTTTCGCAGGATTTTTGATGCCATTACAATATTCTGGGATTATTGATGAGCATAAACATGTTAGGTCTAAAGTAGGTTTATTTGATGTGAGTCATATGGGAGAATTTATTGTAAGTGGAAAAAATGCTAAGAAATTTCTACAAAACGTTACTATCAATGATATCAATGTGCTGAAGCCTGGAAAGGCACAATATAGCGCATTTTGTAATGAAAATGGCGGTATCCTTGATGATTTATTGATATATGATTTATTAGATTATTACATGTTGGTAGTTAATGCTTCAAATATTGAAAAGAATTTTAATTGGCTTCAAAAACATTTATTAGATGATGTAGTATTAAAAGATATCTCAAATGATATAGGTTTATTAGCAATACAGGGTCCTATGGCTAGGGATATATTGCAAGATTTTTATCCTAATATTGGTTCCTTAAAGTATTATGAAACTTTAATGCCAGACTCTGATGACACCGTTGTTGCTCGAACAGGATATTCAGGTGAATTGGGATTTGAGATATATATATCAAACAATAAAATTATTGATTTATGGAATCAATTATTAAGCGCATCTGATGATATTAGACCTGTTGGTTTAGGATGTAGAGATTCCCTTAGGCTGGAAATGGGATATTGTTTATATGGTCATGAATTAAATGAATCAATTAATCCTATAGAAGCAGGTCTTTCTTGGATTACAAAACTAGATACAGGATTTATTGGATCTGAATCTTTAGCTCATGCGAGTATAGAAAAACAATTAGTACCACTAGTTTTAAAAGAAAGAGCAATTCCTAGGGCTGACTATAAAATTTTTGATGACAATAATAAAGAGATTGGATTGATTACAAGCGGTGCAATGTCTCCTAGTTTGCAATTTGGTATAGCTTTAGCTTATATAGACTTGCCTTATGCAAAAGAATTAAATTCTTTTAATGTTAAAATACGCAATAATACTTTTAGTATGGATAAAGCAAAACTTCCATTTTATAAAGATGGAACATATTTAAAATAATGGATAAGAAGCGAATACAGATTATTGGATGGTTGCTGGGTTTTTGCTCTCTTTTGATTTTAGGATCTATGGTTGGGTATGATGCATCAGAAGAGCCTTCTTTGGTTTCAAATTCAATTAATAATCCTTTTAATATCGTGGGAGTTTATGTTGGATATTACTTTGTCAAACTAGGTTTTGGATATGCTGCCTATATAATACCGCTTATTGGTTTAACCATATCTTTTTATTTGATTTCGAATTTTAGTTTTATGCTATCAAGGCTCGCGAGCTATCAATTAGCATTTCTTTTTTACTTATCAATTACATTAGGTTTATTCCAGAACTATAATTCATTTTCTTCTCAGATTAGCTATGAATATTCAGGGCTATTAGGGGGATTAGTATTGAGCCTATTACATGATTGGATTGGACCAATTGGCGCCATTATCTTGATGGTTGCCTTGTGGATACTCCTTTTTGTAGGATTTTTTAATTTAAATCTTTATAGTATTTTTCAATCTGTAGCATCTTTTATTCAATCTAAGATTAAGTCATTAAGCGAGATTAATTGGCGAGTTAGTTTAAAAAATGAAGACAAACCTAAAGCAGTAGAAGTTAAAAAAATCATTGATGATGAATCTTTCCTAGATGACATAACTGAAGAAGAATCAAAAGAAGAGATTTCAGCAAATAGCATAGAAGAAATAACTGAAGAAGTGAAAGGGAAAGCTGTTAATAATGTAGAATCGGACACTGAATTATCGATTGAAAAAGGAATCATTGAAAAAGAAGTTGATATTGATCAAAAAAGATCAAACTCTATTATTAGAAAGGACTGGAAGTTTCCATCTACAGATATATTAGAATTTGTTTCAGATGAATCAGAAGAATTAAGTAGTGATTATCTGAAAGATAGAGCAGAATTCTTGCGTAATTCTATCTCAACATTTGGAGTAGAAGGACAGACCGGTTCAATTAAAACTGGTCCAATTATTACATTATTTGAGATAGAACCAGCCGAAGGAGTAAGGGTAAATAAGTTTGTTCAACTTTCAGATGATATTGCAAGAGTAATGGAAGCGGATAGGGTAAGAGTTTTAGCGCCTATACCTGGAACATCTCTTGTTGGAGTTGAGATTCCTAATGATAACCCCCAAACAATTTATTTAAAGTCAGTGATTAATTCTGAAAAATATTTAAAATCAAATGCAAAATTAAAGCTAGCTATAGGAAAGGGAATTCTTGGCGATATTGCTATTCTCGATTTAGTGGAAATGCCCCACCTTCTAATTGCTGGAACAACCGGTTCCGGAAAGTCTGTATCATTAAATGCTATTATCGTTAGCCTTCTTTATCAATTAAAACCAGATGAAGTAAAATTTGTAATTATTGATCCTAAAAAAGTAGAAATGTCTTTATATAAAGGGCTTGAAGATCATTATTTATTAAAATTTGATGGAATTGATGAATCGATTATTACCAAGAAAGATAATGCAATTCTTGCTTTAAGATCACTAGAGAAAGAGATGGATGCAAGATACGATTTACTTGCTGAGTCTGGTAAAAGAAATATTGCTGAATATAACAGTATGATGAAAAAGGTTAAGAAGGATTTAATGCCATACATTGTATTGATGGTTGATGAATTGGCTGATTTGATGATGTATAGCCCTAGAGATATTGAAGCACCTATTGCTAGATTAGCTCAATTAGCAAGAGCTGTTGGTATTCATTTAGTCATTGCAACTCAAAGACCTTCTGTTGATATCATTACGGGTATTATTAAGGCAAACTTTCCTGCTAGAATAGCATTCCAGGTTGCTACAAAGATTGACTCTAGAACAATTTTAGATGTTAACGGGGCAGATAAATTAATTGGAAAAGGAGACATGCTTTATCAAAAGCCAGGATCTTCTTCTCCTGTTAGAATGCATGGTGCTTTTGTTACTCTAAAAGAAATTGAAGATCTAGTGGAATATATATCGAAGCAACCAAAACCAAATGAAATTATAATTGAAACTGTTAGAGGCAATACGAGTACTTTGAATGGCAATGAGAATGGTATTGAAGATGAACTTCTTGAGCAGGCAATTGAAATTGTAGTGATGAGCAAGCAAGGATCTATTTCATTGTTACAAAGAAGGTTATCTGTAGGCTACTCTAGAGCTGCTAGGCTTATAGATGAGATGGAAAGATTAAAAATTGTAGGACCTTTTACTGGAAGTAAAGCACGTGAAGTTCTTGTTGATGAATCTTATCTAGAAACAATCAAAGATGATCAAGAAGTATAGTTTAATTCTCTTATTTAGTATATCATTTACTCAAAATATGATTGAAGATAATATTGCTTCATTTATTGAAAATCTAGACAATAAAACCTTAACATTAATGATTGAAAAAGATGGTGTTAGTAGCGATGCAACTCTATCAGTATCAAACGAAAAAATTTATTTTGATACATTAAGTGAAGATGGAACAATCGCCATTATAGATAGTGCAAGTATTATAACATATGACTTTAATGATGAAGTGATAATTATGGAAACTGTAGATAATACTTTTTTAGATATTTTTAATAGTAATAATTTATCAAAATACAATGTCGTAGGAAAAAATATTCAACATAGAATATGTATAATTGATTATGAATTTGAATCACTATTGACATCGATTGAATTTGATATGACTTCCAAAGAGATTATATCAATCGAAGTAAAAGATAGCGATATTGTTTTATTTAAATCTCATATAAAAGATATTTCAGCATTTAATTTTTATATTAATGCAAACAGTTTTGATTCTTGGAAAGTCTTAGATTGGAGAGAAGATGAGTAATATGTTTGATGCAATATTTTTAGATAGAGATGGAACAATAAGTCATGATTCTTATGGCTATATAAACAGTCTTTCTAATTATAATTTTTTTGATTATACATTTGAGGCATTAGAAATATTAAACAAATACACTGATAAGTTTGTAATTGTTACCAATCAATCAGGTTTAGCTTCAGGCAAAATTGATATAGAAAATTTAGAAGAAATAAATAGCTTTATTTACCAAGAGTTTGAAAAAAGAAACATCCCTTTAAAGAAAATATATTTTTCTGATAATTACGATGAAGGTTATGATTCTATGAGAAAACCTGGAGCAGGGATGTTTGTAAAAGCGAAGGAAGAATTTGATATTGATTTGTCAAAAAGTTTAATGATTGGAGATTCTATCGTAGATATGCAAGTAGGGGATAGGCTTGATATGAAAACTATTTTTTTACTTACAGGTTTTGGTAAAGAATATTTAGCTGAGGTCAAAGAAAAGTGTGACCCTAATTTTATAGCAAAAGATTTATTACATGCATCAAAGGAAATAACATCAATATAGGAATTATATATGGAGGAAATTCAGAGGAGAGCGAAGTTTCCATAAAGTCTGGAAAGGCTATATCTAATGCCTGCAACAAGATGGGTTATCAGGTTTCTATATTTCATATATTAAATAATAGCATTGATGACATTCTTCCAGATCTTAAAAAGTTAGATTTTGTATTCTTAGCATTACATGGAGTCTTTGGAGAAGATGGGTCTATTCAAGCAATTTTAGAGCAGAATGATATAGTTTATAATGGTTCTGAATCAAATCCTTCTAAAAATTGTTTCGATAAGAGTTTTACTAAAACAATTGCTAAAGATAATAGTATTCTAACACCAAATTTTATTATCATAGATAAGAAAAATTTTAGTAACAAAGACTATAATTTTAATAAGTCTGTTATTAAGCCAAACAAGCAAGGAAGTTCGATTGGTTTTTCTATTATAGATGATCAAAAAAATATTGAATCTGCATTAGATTCTGCTTTCGAGCATGATAGTCATGCCTTAATAGAAGAATATATTGAGGGCCGTGAGATTACAGTTTCAATTTTAGACAATGATGCACTTCCCGTTATAGAAATTCAGCCAAATCATGGAGTATATGATTACAGAGCAAAATATACCATAGGCGCATCTAATTATATATGCCCAGCAGATATAGATCAGTCAATATCGAATGATATAAAAAGCATTGCTTTAAAGATTCATCAATTATTGAATTGTAAAGTTTATTCTAGGGTAGATTTTAGATTAGATGAGAATAATGATTCTTGGTTACTTGAAATAAATACATTGCCAGGAATGACAGAAACTAGCTTATTTCCAATGGCAGCAAAAGCTATCGGATTATCTTTTGAAGATTTAATTGATAAAATTATTAAATTGTCTTTAGAAAAATGAAATTACAATTTTACAATTCAGTTACTTCGGAAAAAGAAGAATTTCAACCTATATCAAATAAGGAAGTGTTGGTATATGGTTGCGGTCCAACAGTTTATAATGCTCCTCACATAGGTAATTTTAGAACATTTATATTCTATGACTTGCTCAACAGAGTACTTGTACAAAATGGATATACCGTAAAAAATGTTATCAACATCACCGATATAGATGATAAAATTATTGATAGAGTTAATAATGAAGATATTGCATTTAACGATTTAACACAAAAATATGAACGCATTTTTCTAGAACAATCAGATTTTCTTAATATTTTACCTTCCACTTTTAATCCTAGAGCATCAGAACATATATCGGAGATGATTCATTTTATTAAATCTCTTATGGATAAAGGAGTGGCTTATAATGTAAATGGAAATATTTTTTTTGATACAAAAGAATATAGTAAATATGGAAAATTTGTAAATATTAATGATGACAGCCTATTTAGAGAAGACAATGAACTCGGGAAGAAACATTCTAATGATTTTGCATTATGGAAAGCATGGAAAGAATCAGATGGTCAGATTACATGGACATCAGATTGGGGTAATGGTAGACCTGCGTGGCATACAGAATGTGCTGTTTTAGGAACACAATTATTAGGCGAATCTATTGATATTCACTGCGGTGGAATTGACTTGAAATTTCCTCATCATGAGAATGAATCAGCCCAAATAGAAGCATTATTAGGAAACCAATTTGCAAATTATTGGCTTCATTCAGAGCATTTAATTTTTGATAAAGAGAAAATGAGTAAATCTTTAGGTAATACATTGACTATTTCTGATTTATTAGAAAAATATTCCTCTGAAGCGCTAAGATTGTTTTTACTTTCATCTCATTATCGATCAAAGGTATTTTTTTCAGATAAAAAATTAGACGATTCATCGAAGATGATAGATAAGATCAATAGATTTGTAAATAATTTTGATTTAACTACTATTGATGTTCAAGATATAAAATATAGCAGCTCTCATTTAGCTTTTCTTGATGCTTTAAATGATGATTTGAATACTCCGGAAGCACTTGGTATATTTTTTGATTTTATCAATAAGATGAACAAAAATATCGATAATGAGTCAATGACGGAGGATTTAAAAGCTGAATCAAAAATATTTATCAATTTATTTAATTCAATTTTTAGCATTATTAATACATCTTTATCGAACAAAGACTCTATACCTAAAAATATCCAAGATCTTGCTTTTTTACGAGAAGATATGAGAAATAAATCTGACTGGAGTGAAGCAGATAAACTAAGAGAAAAGATTGAAAACTTAGGCTGGCTCATTGAAGATACAAAAGATGGTCAGAAACTCATCCAAAAGAAATAATTTGTTTTCCTGTTAATTATTCTTATATTTCGTCGCTTTTACCTACGCGTGCGTGTATAGGTATATACAAAAGTACATTGCCGGTGTAGCTCAGTTGGTAGAGCAAGTGATTTGTAATCACTAGGTCGGGGGTTCAAGTCCTCTCGCCGGCTCAGTTTTTTTGGTAAGAGTAAGATATTTGAAAATTTTTTTGTCCTACTATCAGGTAGTATTGAGTATTAGGATTTCGGGCAAATGGCCGAGTGGTTAAAGGCAGCAGACTGTAAATCTGCCGACGTAAGTCTACGGAGGTTCGAATCCTTCTTTGCCCACAGGTTTTGCGAGTGTAGCTCAGCTGGTAGAGCATCAGCCTTCCAAGCTGAGGGTCGCGCGTTCGAATCGCGTCACTCGCTCAAGAATTTTATTGCCTGCGTAGCTCAGTAGGTAGAGCACTTCGTTGGTAACGAAGAGGTCACCGGTTCAATCCCGGTCGTAGGCTCAAAAAGAATTGAAAATTTATATTTTGATAAAATAAAGGAGAGTAAGAAAATGGCTAAAGAAAAGTATTTAAGAAATAAGCCTCACTGTAATATTGGTACTATTGGTCACGTTGATCATGGTAAAACAACGTTAACAGCAGCTATTACACAAACCCAAGCTAATTTGGGATTAGCTGAAAAACGCGATTTTGCTACTATTGATAATGCACCTGAGGAAAAAGAAAGAGGTATTACAATTCAAACAGCTCACGTTGAGTATGAGACTGCTAATCGTCACTACGCTCACGTTGACTGTCCTGGTCACGCCGACTATATTAAAAATATGATTACTGGTGCTGCACAGATGGATGGCGGTATTCTTGTGGTTAGTGCCGCAGATGGTCCTATGCCTCAAACTCGCGAGCACGTTCTTTTAGCTCGTCAGGTGAATGTTCCAAGTCTAGTTGTTTTCATGAATAAATGTGACCAAGTAGATGACGAAGAGCTTTTAGAATTAGTAGAAATGGAGCTTAGAGATCTATTAAACGAATACAAATTTGACGGAGATAATACTCCAATCATTAGGGGAAGTGCTTTAAAAGCTCTTGAGAGTCCTAATGATGCTGAAGCAACAAAATGTATTACTGAATTACTGGAAGCTTGTGACACATTTATTCCTCAACCAAAAAGAGCGCTTGATAAACCGTTCTTGATGCCTGTTGAAGATGTATTTAGTATTACAGGTAGAGGAACTGTTGGAACAGGTAGAATTGAATCAGGTAAGATTAAAGTCGGTGACGAAGTTGAACTTATTGGTATGGGTTCTAATATGACTACTACTATTACAGGAGTAGAAATGTTCCAAAAAACACTCGATGAAGGAGAAGCAGGAGATAATGCTGGTCTTCTAATGAGAGGTATTGAAAAAGAGGATTTAAAAAGAGGTATGGTTGCAGCTGCTAAAGGTTCAATCACTCCTCACACTAAGTTTAAAGCAAATGTATATGTTTTGAAAAAAGAAGAAGGTGGCAGACATACTCCATTCTTTAACAATTACAGACCTCAGTTCTATTTTAGAACTACAGATGTAACTGGAGTAGTTACATTACCTAAGGGAACTGAAATGGTTATGCCTGGAGATAATGTTGAAATGTCAGTTGAATTAATTACACCGATTGCTATGAATAAAGAGCTAAGATTTGCTATCAGAGAAGGTGGACATACAGTAGGGGCTGGCGTCGTTACTGTTATTGAAGACTAAGAGATGGCAGGCAATAGTAAAAGAGCAATTGTAAGACTTGAGAGTTCTGCAGGGACAGGATATCGCTATACTGTTACTAAAAATAAGAGTAAGCATCCTGATAAACTTGAATATAAAAAGTTTGACCCTGTAGCTCGTAAGCATGTTCTTTTTAAAGAGATAAAATAAAAATAGCAAATAGGTGAGTAGCTCAATTGGTAGAGCATCGGTCTCCAAAACCGGGGGTTGCGGGTTCAATTCCTGCCTCACCTGCAAAAAGGGAAAAGTATGTTGAAAGCGGTAAAAGATTTTTTAAATCAAGTATACCTAGAAATGAATAAAGTTTCTTGGCCAAGCTACTCTGAATTAAGAGGATCGACTTATCTGATTATTATTTTTTTCTTAGTGTTTGCATTATTTTTATTTGGAGTTGATTGGGTAATTCAAAAATTAGTGAAAGCGGTATTATGAATTGGTATAGTTTAAGAGTCATGTCAGGTAAAGAGGAAAAAATTAAAAATAATATTTTCCGCGAACTTGAATATGAAAAAGATATAGCAAAACATGTTGAGGATATTTTAATACCAACTGAGAATGTAATAGATATTAAAAATGGAAAAAAACAGGTAAAGAAGAAAGTATTTTTTCCTGGATATATTCTTTTAAAAATGGAAATGAATAACGAAACAAAATTTTTTATTGAAGGTATTAATGGTGTAATGAGCTTTGTAGGGCCTAAAGGCAACCCTCAATCGTTAAACGATGTTGAGATTAAAAGAATCATTGGTTCTTTTGATGGAGATGATGATTCAGTAGAAGTAGTGGAAGGAATACCGTTTAAAGTGGGAGATTCTGTTAAAGTTATCGATGGGCCTTTCAAAGACTTTAATGGTCTTATTCAAGAGATTAATGATAAAAATAGAATTAAAGTAAACGTCAATATTTTTGGTCGTCCGACACCTATTGAATTAAGCTTTAATCAAATATTGATAGAGAATTAAAAAATGGCAACAAAAGAAAAAACAGGACTTATTAAATTACAAATTCCAGCTGGACAAGCAAATCCTGCTCCACCAGTTGGACCTGCTTTGGGTCAGCACGGTGTAAATATCATGGACTTCTGCAATGCGTTTAATGAATCCACAAAAGAATTACAGGGAATGCTAACTCCTGTTATTATAACAGTTTACAAAGATAGATCTTTTACTTTTGAAATAAAATCTCCACCAGCATCTACTTTAATTATGAAAGAATTGAATATGAAAAAAGGCTCTCAAGAGCCAAATAAAGATAAAGTTGGATCGATAACAATAGCACAATGTAAAAAAATTGCTGAGATAAAGATGAAAGATTTAAATGCACATACATTAGACCATGCAGCGGAAATGATTGCTGGCACTGCTGTTAGCATGGGAATTGAGATAGATAGATGAAAAATACAAAATTTGCAAAATCAGTTTCAGAGAAATTAGATTCTTCTAAATCTTATGGTATAGATGAGGCAATGTCGTTGCTAATGGAACTTAAGAGATCAGCTTTTTCTGAATCTGTTGATGTGGCATTTAATCTAGGTGTTAATCCTAGACATGCAGAAGAAAACATTAGATTAAGCCTAATATTACCTCATGGTATCGGACGAAATGTTTCCGTTTTAGCTATAGTCAATTCTGAAAAAGAAGCAGAAGCAAAAGAAGCAGGAGCAGATTTTGTGGGTAGCGAAGAATATCTTGAAAAAATAAAATCAGGGTGGACTGATGTTGACAAAATAGTGGTTACTCCAGATTTAATGGCACAGTTAGGAAAATTAGGTAAAGTGTTAGGACCTAAGGGTTTAATGCCAAATCCTAAATCAGGTACTGTAACAAATGATATAGCTAAAGCAATTAAAGAATTAAAAGCAGGTAAGCTTGATGCAAGAGTAGAAAAGAATGGAATTTTACAATCTTCAATTGGAAAAACATCTTTTTCTGAGGAAGAATTAAAAGAAAATTTTGAAACTCTTCATTCTGCGTTGATGTCTGCAAAACCTAACTCTTTTAAGGGTAAATATTTGAATTCAATTAGTATATCCTCGACATTAGGTCCAGGAATTAAGATAGGAACTGAATAATTATGCCAAGTACTAAAAATATAGATGCAGTTAAAGCGTTGAGCGATAAACTGGAAAAAGCTAAGGCAGTATATTTTACTGATTATCTAGGTTTGGATGTTGTTAGTATTACTCAATTAAGAAAAGAATTTGTGATGAAAGATGTAGAATTCACAATAGCAAAAAATACCTTAATTAAATTAGCTGCAAAAGAGGCAGGGATGTCGGGTGTTGATGATTTTCTAACAGGACCAACAGCGCTGGCTGTGAGTTATGAAGATGCAACTAATCCAGCACAAGTAATTAAGAATTTTTTAAAAGATTTTGATAAGCCTTCAGTAAAAGGCATGATTTTAGATGGAGAAGTATTCGAGGCAAATGAGTTTGACAGAATAGCTAATCTACCATCAAAAGATCAGCTTTTATCTAAGTTGGTTGGAATGTTGAATTCCCCGATGGCAAAACTGAGCAGTACTTTAGAAAGTCCTGTTTCCGGCTTATTAGGAGCACTTGAACAATTAAACTCAAAGAAAGAAGGGTAGTTGAAATGAGTACTAAAAGAGAAGATGTTTTAAAATATCTTGAAGAAGCTAACATGATTGAAGTATCTGAGCTTGTAAAAGATATCGAAGAGAAATTTGGCGTAACAGCTGCTGTACCTGTTGCCGCAGTCGCAGGAGCGGCCGGTGGAGATGTTGCTGCAGATGCTGTTGAAAAAAGCGATTTTAATGTAGTCTTAACGGCTGCTGGTCAATCAAAAATTGCTGTGATTAAAGTTGTTAGATCAATAACTAGTTTAGGACTTAAGGAAGCTAAAGAATTGGTTGATTCTGCTCCTAAAGCTGTGAAAGAAGGCGTTGCTAAAGATGAGGCGGAAAGTTTGAAGTCTCAACTTGAGGAAGCCGGAGCTACAGTAGAATTACAATAATATAATTAAATATATTAATTAACCAATTTTTTGGAGGAATAGCTATCTTAAATTTAGATAATTTGAATAACAGACATAGTTTTGAAAAAATAAAAACAGCCGTAGAACTACCAAATCTTCTTGATTTACAGGTAGGTTCTTTCCATGATTTTTTACAGGAAAATGTTAAACCAAAAGACAGAATAATGTTTGGTTTGCATGAAGCATTTTCTTCAATTTTTCCGTTACAGGATAATCATGAAAATTACATACTTGAATACAAAAGCTATACGATTGGAAAGCCTAGATATACTCCAAGAGAATGTTCAGATCGCGGTATTACTTACAATGTAGCTCTTAACGTAAAATTACGTTTGAAGATTACTGACGAAAAAGATAAAAAGAAGTTTGCTCAGGTAATAGATCAAGATGTTTATTTTGGTAATATGCCATATATGACCGATAAAGGTACTTTCATTATTAATGGAGCAGAGAGAACTGTTGTAACTCAATTACAAAGATCTCCTGGTGCTTTCTTTGATCAAAAGTTCCATCCAAATGGCGCAAAACTCTTCAATGCTAGAATTATCCCAATTAGAGGTTCTTGGATTGATTTCACAACGGATATTAATGATATTTTATTTACTATTATTGATAGAAAAAGAAAGTTTCCAGCAACTTTGCTATTAAGATCTTTAGGATTTAGTTCAGATGAAGATATTTACAATGCATTTGACCTAGTTCTTGATATAGATCCATCTAAGATAAAAACAGATAACTTAACTAACTATATTACTGTTGAAGATACTATAGATATGGAAACAGGCGAGCTAGTGGTTGAGAGTAGAAAAGAGTTAAATGAAACTATTGTTAGCGCTTTAAAAAATAATAAAACAAAAACTGTTAAACTTGTGGATGTAAGAAATAATATTGATAGTATGATGATAAATAATACTATTAAAAAAGATCCTACAAGATCTACAGAAGAAGCATTATTAAAAGTCTACTATCTATTAAGAGGTAGTGAAGCACCTAGCCCTGAATCTGCTCAGAAATTTATCGATAGAATGTTCTTTTCTCCTAAAAAATATGATTTAGGACAAGTCGGAAGATATCGTCTAGATAAGCAGTTTGATTTAGATAACAAAGGAAAAGATTCCGTTTTAACACATGACGATTTTCTTATCACTGTTAAATATTTAATATTAATGAGAAAAGGATTGAAGTCTCCAGATGATATTGACCATCTAGGAAATAGAAGAGTAAGAACTGTTGGAGAGCTACTCAAGGTGCAATTCAATTCTGCTTTAGCTAGAATGGTAAGAACTGTATATGAGCGAATGAACTTAAGAGAACAAGAAACAATTACTCCTCAGGACTTAATTAACTCAAGGCTGGTGACTACTGTTATTAATACATTCTTTGGAACTAGTCAATTATCTCAGTTTGGAGATCAAACAAATCCTTTAGCAGAAATTACTCATAAAAGAAGAATTTCTTCTCTTGGGCCTGGAGGTCTCTCAAGAGAAAGAGCAGGTTTTGAAGTTAGAGACGTTCACTATACTCACTATGGAAGATTGTGTCCAATTGAAACTCCTGAAGGTCCAAATATTGGTTTGATATCATCGCTGGCTTTAATGGCAAGAATTAATAGTCATGGATTTATTGAAGCTCCTTATAGAGTTGTAGATAATCAAATTGTAACAAATGAGGTTAAATATCTTTCAGCCGATGATGAAGATAGAACAAATATTGCTCAGTCAGGATTAAGTACTGATGCTAAAAATAAAATAAATGATTCAAAAGTTAGAGTTAGAGCTAAGGGAGATTTCCCTATTGTAGATCCAGACAGTGTTCATTATACAGATATTGTACCAAATCAAATTTTAAGTGTTGCAGCTGCTTTAATTCCATTTGTTGAGCACGATGATGCGAATAGAGCATTGATGGGTTCAAATATGCAACGTCAATCTGTGCCACTAATGAAAGCTGAGGCACCTATTGTGGCTACTGGTATGGAAAGAAAAGTGGCAAAAGACTCTAAAGCTGTACTTATTTCACCTGTTTCAGGAACAGTTATACATGTTGATTCTAATAAAATTGTTATTAAAGATAATAATTATCCAGACAGCACAGTATTGAAAAAGAATGCAAATCTTTGTACTATAGATTTAATTAAGTATGCTAGATCTAATCAGAATACATGTTACAATCAAAAAATAATTGTTAAAACAGGTGATAAGATACAAAAAGGACAAGTTGTTGCTGATGGAGCTTCAACCGAAAACGGTGAATTAGCTTTAGGAAAGAATGTCTTGGTAGCTCTTATGCCTTGGAATGGATATAATTTTGAGGATGCTATTGTTATCAATGAAAGACTTGTAAGAGATGATGTATTTACTTCTATTCATGTAAATGAGATTGAGTTAGAAGTGCGAGATACAAAAAGAGGAGAAGAAGAATTAACTCCTGAAATTCCTAACGTAAGCGAGGAAGCAACTTCTCAATTAGATGAAGATGGTCTTATTCGAGTAGGGGCTATTGTTAATGAAGATGATATATTAATTGGTAAAGTAACCCCTAAAGGGGAAACAGATCCATCTCCAGAAGAAAAGCTTTTGAGAGCAATTTTTGGAGAAAAAGCAGGAGATGTTAAAGATGCTTCGAAGAAAGCTGAGCCTGGAGTAAAAGGTGTAGTAATCAAGACTAATCTTTATGAAAAAACATCAAAGCAATCTAGAGCAGAAGTAAATGAGCAAATTAAAGAATTGCAGAAGAATAAAAGAGAAGAAGAAAGATCTTTAAGAGTTACTAGAGATAACTTACTTAAGTCTGTTCTTAGCGATAAGATTACTCTTGGAATAAAAGCTAATAGAGATGGAAAGGTTCTGGTAAAGAAAGGGACTAAATTAACATTAAAAAAATTAGATGGTTTTAATTTTGAGTTATTTTCTACAGAAGATGCTTGGATTTCAGGTGAAAAGACATGGGAAAAACTATTAAATATTCTTAGAGCCTTTACTGACACTCTTACCACTCTTGATACAGAATTAGAATCAAGTATTTTCAAACTCAAAGAAGGCGATCAACTTCAGCCGGGTATTTTAAAACTAGCTAAGGTTTATGTAGCTAATAAACGAAAAGTATCTATTGGAGATAAGATGGCTGGTAGGCATGGTAATAAAGGTGTAATTGCAACAATTGTACCTGAAGAAAATATGCCTTATTTAGAGGATGGTACACCAGTGGATATTTGTTTAAATCCTTTAGGTGTTCCTTCTAGAATGAATCTAGGTCAATTATATGAGACTATGTTAGGTTGGGCAGGAAAAATACTTGATGAAAAGTATGAGACTCCAGTTTTCAATGGCGCAACACCTCAAGAGGTAGCAGCAAAAATGAAAGAAGCTGGATTGCCAGATACCGGTAAAGTGACATTATACGATGGCCTAACAGGAGAAAAAGTTGATAATCCGGTATTAGTAGGTTATATGTATATTATGAAACTATTCCATATGGTTGATGACAAAATGCATGCTAGATCAACTGGTCCGTATTCACTAGTTACTCAGCAGCCTTTAGGCGGAAAAGCACAATTTGGTGGACAAAGATTTGGTGAAATGGAAGTTTGGGCACTTCAAGCTTATGGTGCTGCACATATGTTAAGAGAAATCTTAACTATCAAATCAGATGACATTGAAGGTAGATCAAAAACTTACAGCGCACTTGTCAAGGGAGAAGATTTACCCGATCCAACAACCCCAGAAGCTTTCAATGTATTTATGAAAGAGATTCAAGGTCTTGGATTAGACATAACTTTAGATTAAAGGGAAAAAATAAAAATGTATAAAGCAAAAAATAGCATTTCACTTAAACTGGCTTCACCAGAAAAGATTCTCGAAGGATCTTTTGGCGAAGTTTTAAAGCCTGAAACAATTAACTATCGCTCTTATAAGCCAGAAAAAGATGGATTATTCTGTGAAAAGATCTTTGGACCTGTAAAAGATTTCGAATGTCATTGCGGTAAGTATAAAGGCATTAGGTATAGAGGTATTATATGTGATAGATGTGGCGTTGAAGTAACTACGAAAAAAGTTCGTAGAAATAGAATGGGTCATATTACATTAGCTGTACCAGTTGTACATATTTGGTTTCTAAAATCAATACCTAGTAAGTTAAGTTACATATTAGGTAAAAGTGCAAAACAGTTAGAAAGTGTAATTTATTATGAAAATTATCTAGTAATCAATCCCGGAAAAAGTGACTACAAAAGATTTGACTTAATAGACGAGGAAGAATATCTAAAACTAGAAACAGAATTTGGTTATGAAGCCTCCTCACAGGAAGAAAAAGAAGAAGAGTCTCATTTTTACGCAGCTATGGGTGGCGAAGCTATTAAAGATGGATTAGCTGAAATGGATTTATTAAAGCTTAAAAAAGATTTAGAGTTAATTAGCACTACAACAAATTCAAAACAGAAAAAAGAAGATGCCCTAAAGCGATTGAAGGTAGTAAAAGACTTTGCTAGAGATAGAAATAATAAACCTGAATGGATGATTGTTTCAATTTTACCTGTTATGCCTCCAGAGCTAAGACCTTTAGTTCCTTTAGAAGGTGGAAGGTTTGCAGCTAGTGATTTAAATGATCTTTACCGAAGAATTATTATTAGAAATAATCGTTTAAAACAACTAATGGATATTCAAGCTCCCGAAGTAATTCTTAGAAATGAAAAAAGAATGCTCCAAGAGTCTGTTGATGCCCTTTTTGACAATACAAAAAGAAAGACTGCGATAAGAAGTGGATCTAAAAGACCTCTAAAATCTATATCAGATATGTTAAGAGGTAAGCAAGGTAGATTTAGACAAAACTTACTAGGTAAGAGAGTTGATTATTCCGGTAGATCTGTTATTGTTGTTGGTCCAGAACTAAAAATGACAGAATGTGGTATTCCAAAGAATATGGCATTAGAGCTTTTTAAACCTCACTTAATAAGAGAATTAATTAGAAGAGATCTAGCTGCAACTCCTAGAAGTGCAAAACTAATGATTGAAAATAAAGAATCATTTGTATATGAAATTCTAGAAACTGTAGTAAAAGATCACCCTGTGCTATTAAACAGAGCACCAACTTTGCATAGATTGGGAATTATAGCTTTCCAGCCAATATTGATTGATGGTAAAGCGATTAGAGTTCACCCTCTTGTTTGTTCAGCATTTAATGCTGATTTTGATGGTGACCAAATGGCGGTACATGTACCCCTATCTGTTCCAGCACAATTAGAAGCTAGAATCTTAATGATGGCCAGTCAGAATATATTACACCCTGCAAGTGGAAAACCAATTACAGTACCTTCACAAGATATGATTCTTGGTTGTTATTACTTAACAAAAGAGAGAAGTGGGCAAAAAGGCGAAGGAAAACTTTTTGGATCTATCGATGAAGTAAAAATAGCATACGAGAATAATAAGGTTGGACTTCACGCTGTTATAAATGTTAGACATGATGGAAAATGGTATAAGAATACAACTGCTGGTCGTGCTATATTTAACGCTATTATTCCAGATGAATTAGGCTATTACGATGAGATAATTTCTAAGAAGAAATTAAGTTTTATTATTGGTGAGTCTTTTGTAAAAGCTGGAAATAATAAAACTGTAAAACTATTAGATGATCTTAAAGATATTGGATTTAAAATAGCTACTAAGAGTGGAATATCAATTTCTATCAGCGATATTATTATACCAGATGAAAAACATAATATCATAGATAGTGCTGAAGAAGAAGTAGAGAAAATTCAAGGAAGATTTAATCGACACATCTTAACAGAAGGTGAAAGATATAATAAAGTTATTGATATCTGGACAAAAGCAACAAGTGATGTAGCTGCTGAAATGATGAAAGGTTTAAAATCTGACGATGAAGGTTTTAATTCAGTTTATATGATGGCTGATTCCGGAGCTAGAGGTAGTGGAGACCAAATAAAGCAGTTAGCGGGTATGAGAGGTCTAATGGCAAAACCAAGAAAATCTATGGTTGGTGGTGGAGAAATTATTGAAAGCCCAATTCAAGCTAATTTTAAAGAAGGTCTATCTGTAATGGAGTACTTCATATCTACTCACGGAGCAAGAAAAGGTTTAGCTGATACTGCATTAAAAACAGCAGATGCTGGATATTTAACTCGAAGATTGGTTGATGTTGCACAAGATGTAGTAATATCAGAACTTAATTGTAAAACTATTAATGGCATTACAGTTGCAGATTTAAAAGAAGGAGAAGAAGTAGTGGAATCTCTATCTGAAAGAATTCTTGGTAGAACGTCATCTGAGAAAATTATTATTGACAGTAAAACTATTGTTAAAGCAGGAGAAGTTTTTGATGAGCATAAAGCTGAATTTATTGTAGAAAATAATGTCAATAGCGTTAAAATTAAATCTATACTTACCTGTGAATCCAGAAGAGGTGTATGTGCAAAATGTTACGGTTGGGATTTAACAAGAAGAGAGCTTGTAACAATTGGTAGTGCTGTAGGTATTATTGCAGCTCAAAGTATTGGAGAACCTGGTACGCAGTTAACATTAAGAACTTTCCATATTGGAGGAACGGCCACTAGGATTGTTGAAGAATCTGATATGAAATCTAGACATGATGGTATAGCAAAATTCAATGATAAATATCAATCTGCTAATACTATTGATGAAGATGGCGAAAAAGTAGTTAGATGTTTAACTAGAAATTCAAAATTACGTATTGTCAATTCAAAAGATAATGTGCTTGAAGAATATAATGTTCCTTATGGTGCTAATATTAATATTAAAGACAATGCCAAGATCAAGAAAAATGATATTCTATTTTCATGGGATCCATATACAGACTTAATATTAGCTCGACAGTCTGGTATCATTAAAATGAAAGATTTTATTGAAGGCGATACCTATCAAGAAGAAGCAGTAGACGGCGGTAAAAAGCAAAAAGTAGTTACTGAATCAAAAGATAGAAGATTAAGTCCTCAAATCGAAATTTATAGCAAAAATGGAGATATTTTGTCAGGTGGGACTATCTTACCTGTAAAAGCAACATTAGCAGTAAATGATGGACAAGATGTTACACAAGGTCAAACTTTAGTAAAAATTCAAAAAGACGTTGGTAAGACTAGAGATATTACTGGTGGTCTACCAAGAGTAGCAGAATTATTTGAAGCAAGAAAACCTGCAAACCCTGCTGTAGTTAGTGAAATTAACGGTACAGTAGAGTTTGGTGAAATTAAGCGAGGTGTAAGAAAAGTTTCAGTGATACCTTCTACTGGAAAGCCTGTTATTTATAAGATTCCATATGGAAAACATGTAGTAGTCCATGAAGGTGATTTTATAACAGCTGGAACTGCATTATGTGAAGGCGCAATTTCTCCTTCCGATATTCTAACTATTCTTGGTCCAAATGCTGTTAGAGAATATTTGGTCAATGAAATTCAAGAAGTTTATAGATTGCAAGGAGTAGGAATTAACGACAAGCATATCGAGGTGATTGTTAACCAAATGATGAAGAAAGTCATTATTAATAATCCAGGAGATACTTCATATCTTCCAGGTGAAAGATTAGATAAGACCACCCTATTTAATGATAATGATTATATGAAGGGTATGGTTGTAATTGATGAGTCTGGAGATTCAAATTTAGAGGTGGGTATAATGATTTCTCAAAACGAAGTAAAAGAGCTTAATAAAGAGTTTAAGACTCAAGATAAGAAGTTAGTGAAATTTCATAAGGCTAGATCAGCTACGTTTGAACCAATTTTAATGGGAATTACCCAGTCTTCTCTTAATACTACAAGCTTTATTTCTGCAGCTTCTTTCCAAGAAACAACGAGAGTGTTGACAGATGCAGCAACTGCATCAAAGACTGATTATTTGCTAGGGTTAAAAGAAAATGTTGCGTTAGGGCGATTAATCCCTGCTGGAACAGGATTTCCTGGCTTACAATCCATTCAAATTGAACAACAAGAAAATCAAGAAGAAGATCAATAGATTTTCTTCTTGAAACTTCTTTAAATATATTTTATAAAACATATACTTTCTACGCGTTCGAGAAAACGTTTGATTCTTCCATCTTATAACAATATATTCCCCGGTGCTTTTAAATTTATTAAAGGAAAGATAATTTATGCCAACAGTAAACCAATTGATTAGAAAGAGCAGAAAAAAGATTATTAAAAAGTCTGCTAGTAGAGCTCTTGAGAACAGCCCTCAAAAAAGAGGGGTATGTACTCGAGTATATACGACTACGCCTAAAAAGCCTAATTCTGCTTTAAGAAAAGTAGCTAGGGTTAGATTGACAAATGGTATCGAGGCAAATGCATATATTCCTGGAGAAGGTCATAATTTACAAGAGCACTCAATTGTTTTAATAGAAGGCGGAAGAGTTAAAGACCTTCCTGGTGTTCGTTATCACATTGTACGTGGTTCATTAGATACTGCAGGTGTTAACGACAGAAAGACAAGTAGATCACGTTACGGAGCAAAAAAACCTAAAAGCTAAATATGAGAAGAAGAAGACCAGAAAAAAGATCTATTAATCCAGATCCAAAATTTAATGACTTACAAGTTGCAAAATTTATGAACTACTTGCTTAAAGGTGGAAAAAAGGGTATTGCTGAAAAAATTCTTTATGATGCATTTGATATCGTAAAAGAGAAAAGCAGTAAAGATCCAGTTGATATATTTAAAAAGGCATTAAATAATGCTGCACCTCATGTTGAAGTGAAATCAAAGAGAATCGGTGGAGCTACCTATCAAGTACCTATTGAGGTTCCTAATAGAAGACAATTTTATTTAGCAGCTCATTGGATTATTGATAGCGCAAAAAAGAAATCAGGTAGTCCTATGTCAAGTCGTTTAGCTGGAGAGTTACTTTCCGCTTCAAATAATGAAGGAAATGCCATTAAAAAGAAAGAAGATACACATCGTATGGCTGAAGCAAATAAAGCATTTGCTCATTTCGGAAGAGGAAGATAATCATGTCTTCTGATTTAAATATCGTAAGAAATATTGGTATTATGGCTCATGTAGATGCTGGTAAGACAACCTTAACTGAGAGAATGTTATACTATGCTGGAAAAACTCACAAGATCGGTGAAGTGCATGACGGTGCTGCTACTATGGACTGGATGGAGCAGGAACAAGAAAGAGGTATTACAATTACTTCAGCTGCAACCACTTTTTATTGGGATAAGAATCGTATTAATCTAATTGACACTCCTGGTCACGTTGATTTTACTATGGAAGTAGAAAGATCGTTAAGAGTTCTTGATGGTGCTGTTGCAGTGTTTTGTGCAGTTGCTGGCGTAGAACCTCAAAGTGAAACAGTTTGGAGACAAGCAACAAAATATAATGTACCTAGAATTGCATTTATTAATAAAATGGATAGAATAGGTGCAGATTTTTATAATGCAATAGATACTATGAAGAAACGCCTAGGCGCTAAACCATTGCCTGTCGTATTACCTATTGGCACAGGTGAAACTTTTAGAGGTATTATAGACTTAACTAGTATGAAAGCTATTGAGTATAATGAAAATAGTCAAGGTGCTGAATTTGAATATATCGACATACCAAAAGAATTATTAGCAGATGCAGAGAAATGGAGAAACTTCTTAATTGAAGAAGTTGCTAGTTTTGATGATGTATTAATGGAAAAATATTTAAATGAAGAAGAAATGTCTTCTGAAGAAATTAAAGAATCTCTAAAAAAGGGATGTTTAGAAAATGCTTTTATTCCAACTTTATGCGGTTCAGCTTTTAAGAATAAAGGAGTTCAAAGAGTTTTAGATGCTGTTATTGACTTTTTACCATCTCCTGTAGATATAGACAGTATTGAAGGATCTTCTGTTGACAATCCAGAAACTAAAGTTATAATTAAAAATTCTACAGAAGGCCCATTCACTGCACTTGCATTTAAAATTGCTACAGACCCTTTTGTAGGTAAGCTTACATATATCAGAGTTTATTCTGGTACGTTAAAGAAAGGATCTTTTTGTATTAATTCAAATACTGGAGATAAGCAAAGAATTTCAAGAATTTTACAAATGCATGCAAATAAAAGAGAAGAATTAGAAGAAGTAAAAGCGGGTGAAATTGTAGCAGTAATTGGTTTAAAAGGTGTTCGCACTGGACATACATTGTCAGAAAAAGGTGATGTGACACTTGAGTCAATGGAATTTCCAGATCCAGTAGTTGCAGTTTCAATTGAGCCTGTATCAAAAAGCGATCAAGATCAATTAGCAAAAGGAATGAACAAGTTAAGTGAAGAAGATCCTACTTTTAAAGTTAAAGTTGATAGCGAAACTGGTCAAACAATAATATCAGGCATGGGAGAAGTTCATTTAGAAATTATTATTGATAGACTTAAAAGAGAATTTAATGTAAATGCTAATGTTGGAAAGCCTCAAGTCTCATTTAGAGAAGCAATTCAAAAATCTGTAGATAAAGTTGATGAAAAATTTATTCGTCAATCTGGTGGTCGTGGTCAGTATGGTCATGTTGTGATTAATGTTAAACCAAGAGAGCAAGGCGCTGGATATAAATTTATAAATAAGATTGTTGGTGGGGCTATTCCAAGAGAATATATTCCTGCGGTAGATGCCGGTATTCAAGAGCAGTTGAAAAATGGCGTATTACATGGATATCCTATTCCTGACGTTGAAGTAGAGCTTGTTTATGGATCTTATCATGATGTAGACTCTTCTGAAATTGCTTTTAAGGTAGCTGGTTCACGAGCAATTAAAACTGCTTGCAAGCAAGCAAATCCAATACTAATGGAGCCAATTATGGCCGTAGAAGCAACTACTCCAGATGACTATCTTGGAGATGTAATTGGTGATATTAATTCTAGAAGAGGTAAAGTTGAAAGCATGGAACAACAAGGAGCGAATCAAAGTATTAAAGCTGCTGTGCCATTAAGCGAAATGTTTGGTTATGCAACGGATTTAAGATCTTTATCTCAAGGTAGAGCAAACTTTCATATGGATTTTAAGCAATACGCTAAAGTTCCAGCATCAGTAGAAGAAAAATTAATGAAATCGCAATCACAAAATGGAAAAGCATTATAATGGCTAAAGATTTAATTAGGATATCTTTAAAGGCTTACGACCATAAGCTTCTAGATAAGTCTGCTGAAAAAATTATTAGAACAGCTAAGTCTACAGGTGCGATTATTTCTGGACCAATTCCGATGCCAACTAAAAGAACAGTATATACAGTATTGAGATCACCGTTTATTAATAAAAAATCACGCGAACAATTTCAAACAAAAATACATAAAAGAGTTGTAGATATTGTGAATTCAACTCCTAAAACTGTTGAATCTTTAATGAAGCTAGATTTACCAGCTGGTGTAGATATCGAGATTAGAGGATAAAGATGCACGGATTAATAGGTAAAAAAGTTAAAATGTCACAAATCTTCAATGCGGAAGGTCATGTGGTTCCAGTTACTTTGGTTCAAGCTGGTCCATGTGTTGTATCTCAGATTAAAACAACTGATACAGATGGATACAACTCTGTGCAATTGGCTTTTGGTGAAAAATCAAAAAGAAATACAAATAAACCTACAATAGGCCACCTTAAAAAAGCCGATATTGATAGCGCTAAGGTTTTAGCTGAATTTGAATCGCTAGATACCTTTGAATATAAGTTAGGTCAAAAATTTGATTCTTCAATTTTCCATATTGGGGAAATTGTTGATGTCAGAGCAAAATCTAAAGGTAAAGGTTTTGCCGGAGTTATTAAGAGGCATAATTTTGCTACACAAGACGCTACTCACGGTAATAAACATACTCATAGAGCTCCAGGTTCTATTGGACAAGCATCTTGGCCTTCAAGAGTGTTTAAAGGGATGAAAATGGCAGGAAGAAAAGGCTCTGGAAATGTTACTGCACAAAACCTTGAGATTGTCGATATCGATAAAGAAAATAATTTATTATATGTTAAAGGAGCTATTCCTGGTGCAAATAATGCACCAGTGTTTATTTTGAAAAAATGAAAATTAAATCAATAGATAGTAGTAAAGATTACAGCTTAAGCGATTCAGTATTTAAGGTACCGATGAACGACCAGGTTGTTTATCAGTGCGTTATAGCAGAATTAACCAATGCTAGACAAGGAACTAGGTCTACAAAAAATAGATCTGCAGTTTCTGGTGGTGGTAAAAAACCATTCAAACAAAAAGGGACTGGTAATGCTAGACAAGGAACAATCAGATCTCCTTTAAATAGAGGTGGTGGTGTTATTTTTGGTCCTAGTCCACAATATTATTTTAAAAAAGTGAATGCTAAAACTAAACAACTAGCTTTTAAATGTGTTTTATCAGAAAAAGTTAAAAATGATGCTTTAAAAGTGATTGACTCAATAGATTTAAAAACAAATAAAACGAAAGATTTTGTTGCATTCTTAGAGTCTAACAGTTTGAGTAATAAAAAAATGACAATTGTAGTATCTGAGGTAAATCAAAATTTAGCGTTAGCATCAAGAAATATTGAACACGTAAATATTGTAAAAGCATCATCATGTTCTGTTGCAGATTTAATGAATAATGACGCTTTACTGCTGGATGCAGATGCTTTGACTCTAATGTCAGAAAGATTTGGAGATAAGAAATAATTATGAATCATTTTTCACAAATTTTAATTCGTCCGATAGTGACTGAGAAAATGACATCTCTTCAGGAGTCTGAAAATAAGTATGCATTCGAAGTTCCTTTGGAAGTAAATAAAATTGAGATTAAAAAAGCTGTAGAAGAAAAATTTAAAGTTAAAGTCCTTAAAGTTGCTGTAAGCAATCGAAAAGGTAAGGCTAAGCAGATGACTGTAAAAAGCAATGGAAGAACAATTAGAACAAATGGATATACTAAACTAAAAAAGAGAGCTATTGTAACACTCGTAGAGGGTTACAATATAGACTTATTTGGTGTATAAATATAAATTATGGCAATAAGACAACTAAAACCGGTTACTCCAGCTTCAAGATTTACTTCTAAGCCAGATTTTTCTGAGATTACTGTTAGTAAACCTGAAAAATCATTGGTCAGAAAATTAAATAAGACTGGTGGTAGAAATAATAGAGGTCGTATTACTTCTCGTAGAAGAGGTGGTGGACATAAACGTAGCTATAGATTAATAGACTTTAAAAGAAATAAATTTAACATTGAAGGTAAAGTAGCAACTATTGAGTACGATCCAAATAGAAGCGCATTTATTGCTTTGATCCACTACGTAGATGGAGAAAAAAGATATATTGTACAACCAGATGGTTTAAAAGTTGGAGATATAATAATTTCTTCAGAAAAAGCAGAATTAAAAACTGGTAATGCTATGCAATTAAAAAATATCCCATCAGGTCAATTTGTACATAATATTGAATTAATCCCTGGTAAAGGGGCGCAAATGGCTAGAAGTGCAGGAACATATGTCCAAGTAATGGCTCATGACAATAACTATGTAACACTAAAAATGCCATCTGGAGAAGTTCGAATGGTTCTAGATAAATGTTTAGCTACAATTGGTGTAGTTGGTAATAAGCAGCATGAATTAGTGCGTTCAGGTAAAGCAGGTCGATCAAGATGGCTTGGAAAACGTCCTAAAGTTAGAGGTGTAGCGATGAATCCTGTTGATCACCCTCATGGTGGTGGAGAAGGTAAGAGTTCAGGTGGAAGACATCCAGTGTCTCCTTGGGGTCAACCTACAAAAGGTTTCAAGACTAGAAAGAAAAAGAAAAAGTCAAATGCTCTAATAGTAAAAAGGAGAAATGATTAATGTCTAGATCTATTAGAAAAGGACCTCATATCGATGTTAAATTATTAAAAAAAGTTGATAAAATGAATGAGTCAACAAAGAAAGGTGTTATAAAGACGTGGGCAAGAAATTCTGTAATTGTTCCAGATTTTGTAGGACATACTTTTGCTGTACACAATGGAAATAAATTTATACCTGTTTTTATTACAGAAAATATGGTTGGTCATAAATTAGGAGAATTTTCTCCTACGAGAATATTTAGAATGCATTCAGGAGATAGAAAGAAAAAATAATTATGGATATCACTTCAAGATCTAACAATGTAAAACATTCGCCAAAGAAGCTAAGAAAAGTAGCTAACTGTGTTCGTGGTTTAAATGTAAATAAAGCATTATCATCTTTAAAATATATGGATGAGAAAGGTGCTCAGATTATTGAAAAAACACTATCTTCTGCTATTGCTAATGCCGGAAATACAGAAAATTTTGATAAAGATATGAATGAAGTTATAATAAAGACTATCACTGTAGACGAAGGTCCATCACAAAAAAGATTTAGAGCGAGAGCTCAAGGTAGAGCAAATAAGATTATAAAGAGAACAAGTCACTTAAAAATAGTTATAGGATAATTAATGGGACAGAAAACACATCCAGTAGGTTTAAGATTAGAGCTCACTAAGAACTGGAGCTCTAATTGGTTTCCAAAGAAAGGTGCTTATGCGACTGATCTTGCAGAAGACATTAAATTGAGAAAATATTTAAAAAAGAGATTGCAAGATGCTTCAGTTGCATCCATTAATATTGAGAGAACTTCGCAAGCAATTACTGTTACTATTCATACAGCTAGACCTGGTATTGTTATTGGTAGGGGCGGAGAAGAAGTTACTAGACTGAAAAAAGAAGTTTCAAAGCTATGTAACACTAATGATATTCATTTAAATATAAATGAGGTAAAAAGACCTGAATTAAGTGCTGAATTAGTAGGTCAAAATATTGCTACTCAATTAATGAAGAAAATGGCTTATAGAAGAGTGCTTAATAAAACTATGCAGTCTACCATGAGAATGGGAGCAGAAGGTATTAGAATCAATGTTGCTGGAAGATTGGGCGGAGTGGAGATTGCTAGATCTGAAAGATTTATGAATGGAAGAGTTCCATTACATACTCTTAGAGCAGATATTGACTATGCATTAGTAGAGGCTCATACAACATATGGTATCATAGGAATTAAGGTATGGATCTGTAATGGATTTACAAGGGCTAAGAAATAATGTTAGAACCTAAAAAAATTAAATATAGAAAAGTTCATAGAGGAAACCGAAAAGGTATGGCTAAAGGTGGTACAGAAGTCAATTTTGGTAGTTATGGATTAAAAGCAATGGAATCAGGATGGGTTACGGCTAGACAAATTGAAGCTACTAGAATTTCAATATCTAGACGAGTAAGAAAATTAGGTAGAATGTGGATTAGAATTTTTCCAGATAAGCCAATTACAAAAAAACCATTAGAAACAAGAATGGGTAAAGGAAAAGGATCTCCAGAATATTGGGTAGCAAATGTGAAACCTGGTAGAATTTTATTTGAAGTAGAGGGTATTCCTAGAGAAGTAGCTCAAGAAGCATTTAGAATTGCTGGTAATAAATTAGCAATTAAAACAAAATTAGTTGCAAAAAGAGGATTAGATGAAGGTTAATGATCTAAGAAAATTATCTGATAAAGATTTATTATCACGCTTAGTTGATAACAAAGAAAGCTTGCAGAAATATCGCTTTCAGAAGTCAATTCAACAATTAGAAGATTATAAAGTATTATCTGACCTAAGGAAAGAAAATGCTAAAATTAATACGATATTAAGAGAAAAAACCTTAGATAAGGGAAATATTGATGGATAGAAATACGCAAAAATTAGTAGGTACTGTTGTTTCTGATGCTATGGATAAAACTGTAGTAGTTAGTGTAGACAGACTTGTAAAACATAAACTTTACAAGAAGTACATGAAGAGATCAAAAAAATATTATGTTCATGACGAAAATAATACTTTTAAAAAAGGTGATATGGTAGAACTCGTGGCAACTAAGCCTTTGAGTAAATTAAAGAGATGGCGTACATCTAAATTAATTAAGAATGGAAAGAAATAGTGGTACAAGCAGAAACAAGATTAAAAGTAGCTGATAATTCTGGAGCAAAAATAGTACAATGCTTTAAAGTTTTGGGTGGATCTAAGAAAAGATACGCTAGTGTTGGTGATCTTATTGTTGTGGCTGTTAAATCTTCTACTCCTGGCGGTATGGTTAAAAAAGGAGAAGTTGCTCGAGCTGTAGTAGTTAGAGTGAAGAAAGAAGTAAGAAGAAAAGATGGATCCTATATCAGATTTGATGATAATGCCGCAGTTATTTTAGATGCTCAAAATGAACCAAAGGGTACCAGAATATTTGGTCCAGTAGCAAAAGAATTAAGAGAGGGTGGTTATATGAAAATTATTTCAATGGCACCGGAGGTTTTATAATGAAAATTAAGAAAAATATGATGGTAAAAGTAGTAGCTGGAAATTTTAAGGGACTTTCAGGTAAAGTGCTTAAGGTGATACCAGAGACTCAAAGAGCTTATGTTGAGGGAGTTGCTTTGACAAAAAGAACTCTAAAACCTTCTCAAGAAAATCCAAAAGGTGGATTTACAGAGAGAGAAAGATCTTTGCATGTTTCAAATTTAATGGCTTTAGAAAGCGATAAGGCTTCTAGAATCGGATTCAAAGTACTGGAAGATAAATCAAAAGTAAGAGTTTCAAAAAGATCTGGTAAGGAATTAGGTTAAGATTTATGGCAACACCAAATTATAAGAAAAAATATTTAGATGAAGTTAGACCTCATTTAATGAAAACTTTCAATTTAACTACTGTTATGCAAGTACCTAAGATTAAAAAAATTACATTAAATATTGGTTTAGGTAACGCAAAAGAAAATAAGAAAGCTTTACAGGCGGCTCTTGATGAACTGATGTTGATTACCGGTCAAAAGCCAGTGATTACCAAAGCAAAGAAAGATGTTTCTAATTTTAAGATTAGAAAAGGATTTCCCGTTGGATGTAAAGTGACTTTGCGTAAAGATTATATGTATGAATTTTTAGAAAGATTATGTGCGGTAGCTCTTCCAAGAACAAGAGATTTTAAAGGATTATCTGATAAGTCATTTGACGGACAAGGTAATTATAGTTTTGGAATCAAAGAGCAAATTGTATTTGCAGAAATTGACTACGATAAAGTTGATTCTATTACAGGGATGGATGTTATTATTACCACATCAGCTGATAGCGATGAAATATCTTATGAATTATTAAGATCTATGGGATTGCCAATTAGAGAAAAGAAAGCTTTAACAGATAATAACTTAGACAAGGAAGAAAATGGCTAAAAAATCTAAAGTTGTAAGAGAAAAACATTTAATGAAAAAAGTGAAAAAATATTATACTCTAAGAAAAGAGTTAAGAGGATTGATTAAAAATCCTAATACTCCAGAAGATGAAAAAATGAAAGCTATAGAGAAGCTTCAGAAGCTTCCTAGAAGTTCAAGTAGTATTCGTTTAACAAACAGATGTGCTGTGTCTGGAAGGCCAAAAGGGTATATGAGAAAATTTGGTTTATCAAGAATAACTTTTAGAGAATTAGCATTAAAAGGTGAATTACCTGGTGTAACTAAGGCCAGTTGGTAAGGAGAATATTTTATGTCAATGACAGATCCAATAGCAGATTTTTGTACAAGAATAAGAAATGGTTATTCATCTAAAAAAAGATGGATAGATATACCTTCTTCATTATTGAAAAAAAGAATATCAGTTGTATTAAAAGAAGAGGGATATATTGATAATGTTGTTTTTGTAAACAAGGAAGACAATAAAGAGGATATTAGAATTTTTTTAAGATATCACAATGAGTCACCAGCAATTACAACAATTGAAAAAATTAGTAAACCTGGAAAAAGAGTTTATGTAGCTTCAGATGAAATTCCTAGAGTATTGAATGGTTTAGGGATTAGTGTTATATCATCTTCAAAAGGTGTAATAAGTAATAAAGTAGCAAGAAAATTAAAAGTTGGAGGAGAGTTGCTCTGCAACGTTTGGTAATATGTCAAGAATAGGAAATAGCGTAATTACAATACCCGAAGGTGTAAAAGTAGAGAACAATATTCAGCATTTATTGGTGGCAGGCCCTAAAGGTAAGTTGTCGGTTGATATTTGCGAAGAAGTAACAATAAAAATTGAAGATAATAGTTTATCTGTTTCAAGAAACGCAGAAGATAAAGCTTCAAGAGCTATGCATGGTACTATTAGGCAGTTAGTTTTTAATGCTATTGAAGGAGTTACAAATGGCTTCTCTAAACATTTAGAGATTATAGGTATTGGTTATAATGCTAAATCTCAAAAGAATAGAGTAATTTTACAATTAGGTTTTTCCCATGATATTATTTTTGATTTGCCTGAAGGTATTGAAGCGATTGCTCAAAAAGATAAATTAGAAATTAAGGGCATAGATAAACAAGTTGTAGGTCAAGTAGCAGCAAAAATAAGATCTTTAAGAAAGCCTGAACCTTATAAAGGAAAAGGAATTAGATATAAAGATGAATATGTTCGTTCCAAACAAGGTAAAACTGTTGGAGGAGGGAGCGACTAGATGAGAGGTTTAAAATTAAAAAAAGAGCAATATTTAAGAAGAAGAAAAAGATCAAAAAAATCTTTTCCAGTTGAAGGTGAATACAGATTATGTGTTTATAAGAGTGCTAGACATATAGAGGCACAGATTATTGATGATTTTAATCAAACTACTTTAGTAGCTGCATCTTCAAAAGAAAAAGCTTATACAAAAGAAAAAGTTAATAAAAGCGAATTAGCTTCTCTCGTTGGAAAATCATTATCTGAGAGAGCGAAAGCAAAAAAAGTTAAAAAAGTATACTTTGATAGAAATGGCTTCAGATACCATGGAAGAGTAAAATCTTTTGCAGAAGCTTCTAGAAAAGGTGGACTAAAATTTTAATATTGGAGAATAAATGAGTATGATTAATTATTCAGAACTTGATTTAAAAGAAGAATCCGTTATAAGAATTAACAGAGTTGCGAAAGTTAATTCTCGTGGAAAGAGATTCAGTTTTTCGACTATAGTTGTTATTGGTGATGGTAAAGCACATGTTGGTATTGGTTCGGGAAAAGCCAATGAAGTAATTGTGTCTATCAATAAAGCTAAAGATGATGCAAAGCAAAATTTAGTCAAGGTCCCTGTTTATAATTATACTATTCCTCATGAAATTATAGGCAAACATGGCGCAAGTAGAGTGCTATTAAAACCAGCTCCGTTTGGAACAGGTATTATAGCTGGTTCTGCAGTAAGATTGATTATGGAACAAGTTGGTATTAATAATATTTACTCAAAAGTATTAGGATCAAACAATCCTATGAATGTTGCTAAGGCTGTGATGAATGCTTTAACAAATTTACAGGATATTAGAGTTGTTGCTAAGAAAAGAGGAAAAACACCAAAAACATTATTTGAGATTTAAAAAAAAATGGCTAAAAAACAAATTAAAATTACACAAATAAAAAGTAGAATTGGCTATTCAAAAAAAGCCAAAGCTACTCTTGATGCGTTAGGTCTTAGAAAAATGAATAAATCAGTTATTTTAGATTTAAATGATGCAATAAATGGAATGATAAAAAAAATAGATTATTTAGTTAAGGTTGAGGAAGTAAAATGAAATTAGTAAAACCTATTAAAGCTACAAAATCCTCTAAAAGAGTTGGTAGAGGACCTGGTTCTGGCTTAGGCGGAACTGCCGGAAAAGGTCATAAAGGAGCAGGCCAAAGAAGTGGTTTTAAACACAGATATTGGTTTGAAGGAGGTCAAGTACCTCTTCATAGAAGAGTTCCAACTAGAGGATTTAATAATTTTAATTTTGCAAAATCATATGAAATTGTAAATCTTTCTCAAATTGCTAAGATTAAATCAAAGAATATTGATTCTGAGATTCTACTAGCAAAAGGATTAATCTCTTCAAGTTTTGTTGCTGTAAAAATTCTTGGAAATGGTGATATTGATAAAGCTTATAATGTTACTGCATCAGCATTTAGTGCATCCGCAGTTAAGAAAATTGAAGCAGCAGGTGGAAAGGTTACTGTTCAATGATTGAAAAAATAAGAAATATTTTTGTTATTCCTGAATTGAGAAGTAAAATATTATTTACTCTAGGAATCTTGATTATTGTTAGGCTTGGAGCTCAAGTACCTATTCCCGGTATTGACCCTGAAGCTCTTCGTCAAACTATGGAATCTTTAAATAATACTTTTTTTGGTTTATTTAATATGTTTACAGGAGGAGCATTTGGTCAAGCTGCTGTATTTGGATTAGGAATTATGCCATATATTTCAGTTTCAATTGTTGTACAAATACTTCAAACGACTCTCCCATATTTTCAACGCTTAGCACAAGAAGGAGAAAGTGGAAGAGCTAAAATCAATCAAATTATTAGATATGGTACAGTAATTTTAGCACTTGTTCAGTCTATTGGTATTGCTTTTTTATTAGAGAGCTATGGTATTGTATTAAATCCAGGATTTGTTTTTAGATTTACTGCAGTAATCTCTATTACAACAGGTACAATGCTACTATTATGGCTTGGTGAAAAGATTACAGAACATGGTATAGGTAATGGCATATCTCTTGTCATTATGGTTGGAATTTTAGCAGCATTTCCTAATGTTGTTTTATCTGAAATTTCATATTTCCAACAGGGTGTAAGAGGTATTCTTTCAGAGCTTTCTCTTGCAATCCTATTCTTTTTCCTAGTTATGTTAATTATACTTATACAACAGGGTTTGAGAAAAGTACCCGTTCAATATGCTAGAAGAATTATTGGAAGAAAAGTGTATGGTGGACAATCTACTTATCTCCCTTTAAAGATTAATACAGCAGGAGTTATACCTATTATATTTGCGCAATCCATATTACTAATCCCTGGTACTATTGCAACATTTATGGGTCAGGATGCGACTCAATCTAATTTTATGTCTTGGTTCGCAATGGATCACTGGTTTTCAAATGTATGTTTTGCATTATTGATTGTATTCTTTACTTATTTCTATACTGCATTACAGTTTGATCCGAATCAGGTAGCTTCTACTTTGAAGCAACAGGGAGGATTTATTCCTGGAGTGAAGCCAGGAAAAAAGACAGCACAATTTATAGAAAATATTCTTACTAGAGTGACACTTCCAGGTGCATGCTTCCTTGGATTTATTGCTTTGATGCCATACTTCTTACAACAATTAGTTGGCTTAGATTATAGTTATGCTTCATTTTTTGGAGGAACTAGCTTATTAATCATTGTTGGTGTTGGATTAGATACTCTAAGTCAGGTAGAAACACACTTATTATCTAGACATTACGATGGCTTCCTTTCAAAAGGTAAAGTTAGAGGAAGAAGATAGTGGTTGACTTAAATAACACTAATCAAGTTTCTCATATGACTGAAAGTTGTCAAATTCTATCTGATACACTTAATATGATTGAAGGTTATGTTAAGCCAGGTCAATCTGTAATGGAGTTAGATAGGTTGGCAGAAGAATATATCTTATCTAGAGATGCTAAACCTGCATTTAAAGGGTATAATAATTTTCCTTCAACATTAACTGTATCAATTGATGATGAAGTAGTTCATAGTATACCAAAAGATGTGGTTTTAGAGGAAGGTCAAATTGTTGGTATAGACTGTGGAGTTTTAAAGAATGATTATTACAGTGATTCAGCAAGAACGTTAGCTGTTGGAAAAATTTCAGAAGAAAAACAATCATTATTAGATATTACAAAAGAAGCATTAGAAATAGGGATTAGCAAAGCAGTAGTAGGAAATCGCGTTTTTGATATTAGCGATGCAATACAAAAGCATGTTGAATCAAAAGGTTATTCAATAGTAAGAGAATTAGTGGGTCATGGAATTGGTACTCAATTACATCTTGAACCACAAATTCCAAATTTTTCTACTCCTAGAAGTGCTGGTCATGACGTTACATTGAAAGAAGGTATGTGTTTAGCAATTGAACCAATGGTAAACTTAGGATCAAGATATATTAAAACTGACTCAGATGGATGGACAATTAGGACGCAAGATGGGCAACCAAGTGCACACTTTGAACATTCAATTCTTATTACTAAGTTGCAACCCAGAATTTTAACATAATGACAAAACAAGAATCAATAGAAGTAGAGGGAGTAATTAAAGAGGCTTTACCAGGCGCTAGGTTTAGGGTAGTTATTAATTTAGGCGGTAAAGAACATGAAGTACTTGCTCATGTAAGTGGAAAGATGCGTATGCATTATATTAAAATGCTACCAGGAGATAAAGTTGATTTACAATTATCTCCATATGATTTAAACAGAGGAAGAATTACTTTTAGGCAATAATTATGAAAGTTAGAGCATCAGTAAAGAAAAGAACACGTGACTGCGTTATTGTACGTAGAAAAGGACGTATTTACGTTATTAATAAGAAGAACCCCAGGTTTAAGCAGAGGCAAGGATAATGGCTAGAATAGCAGGTGTTGATATACCAAAAGATAAGAAAGTTGCATATTCGTTGCGTTATGTCCATGGTATTGGGCTTAATACTGCAATGAAAGTATGTGAATTAGCAAAAGTTGATCCAGATGTAAGAGTTACGGATTTAAACTCTAAAGATGAAGATGCAATTAGAAAAGTTATTGTAGATTTAAAATTATTGATTGAAGGTGAATTAAGAAGTGAAAATTTAAGAAATATTAAAAGACTACAAGATATTGGTAGTTATAGAGGAGTAAGACACAGAAAATCTCTTCCAGTAAGAGGTCAGAGAACAAAGACTAACTCTAGAACAAAAAGAAGTGGAAAAAAACAAACAATATCACTTGGTAAGAAAGCAGCAGTATAATATATGGCAATACAAACTAGATCAAAAAAGAATAAGAAAAAGATAAATCCAAATGGCATCGTTCACATTAAAGCGACGTTCAATAATACGAATATCACTATAACCGATGAAAATGGAAATGTTATTGCATGGGCTACTGCAGGTAAAGTAGGATTTAAGGGTTCTAGAAAAAATACAGCATATGCAGCTACCGTAGCTGCAGAAAAAGTAGCTAGCGAGGTAGTAAGTATGGGTTTAGCTAGTGTAGCAGTAAGAGTTAAGGGTCCTGGCGCAGGTAGAGAATCAGCTATCAGAGCATTATCCAGCGCTGGCTTGCAAGTAAAGTCAATAGCAGATGTGACACCATTACCTCATAATGGATGTCGACCTAAAAAACAAAGAAGAGTTTAAAAGTATGGCAAAATTAAATACACCTAAAGGTAAGTTAGTTAGAAAGCTTGGAGTTAATATTTTTGGTAACCCTAAATTTGATAGACTATTATCAAAAAAAGGACATCGACCTGGTCAGCATGGGAAAACCGGTAGACGTCCTTCAACTTATGCTGTGCAATTACAAGAAAAACAAAAAATTAAGTTTACATATGGTACACTAGAGAAACAATTTAGAACCTACTTTAAAAAAGCTTCACAGATGAAAGGTGAAACTGGATTTAATTTATTGGTCTTGCTTGAATCTAGATTGGATAATGTAGTATATAAGCTTGGGTTTGGACCTACAAGATCAGCGGCAAGACAACTTGTTAGTCATGCACATTTTATGGTAAACGGTGCTAAGGTTAATATTGCATCTTATCGCTTAAAACCTGGTGACGTTGTACAAGTAAGAGAAAAAAGTAAAAAATTAGATATTATATTAAATTCTATTAAAATGATTAAGGGTGATTTAAACGTTTCTTGGCTTTCTGTTGATAAAGCCAAAATGGAAGGAACATTTGTTAATTACCCTGAGAGAGATGAAATTGACTTAACCATGAACGAACAATTAGTTGTTGAATACTATTCAAGATAAAGGAAGAAAAATGAGCAATGATTTAAAATTTAAGATTTCACATAAAATAGCTGAAGAAAATTCAAGTAATTTTCTTATTAAACCACTTGAAAGAGGGTACGGTATAACTGTTGGTAACTCTTTAAGAAGAGCTTTATTGACTGCAGTGCCTGGAGCAGCTATCACGAATGTTAAGATTGAAGGTGCTTTACATGAATTTTCAACTCTTGATGGTGTAAAAGAAGATATTGCAGATGTAATTATGAATTTAAAAGGAGTAAGATTTCATTTATTTGAAAGCTCTGTAGAGCCTATTTTCTTAAAACTTAAAGGTCAAAAAACATTTACAGCAGCTGATATTCAAGCTGTAAGTGATGATTTCACTATTCTAAATCCTAAACATTATATTACAGATATTGCTAAGGGAACTACTTTTGAGCTAGAACTAAGACTGGGAATTGGTAAAGGTTATAAATCTAGCGAAGAAAATAAATTAAATAATTCACCTGTTGGAATGATACCGATTGATAGTATTTTTAATCCTGTTATTCAAGTAGCATTTAATGTTTCTCCATTACCTGGAGCAAAAGAAGATTTAGAGATGTTATCTTTGGATATTAAAACAGATGGATCTATCAGCCCTATTGATGCAGTTAGTTACTGTTCTTCTGTTCTTTCTGAACATTATAATATTATTAACTCTATTAGCAATCCTTCTGTATTAGAAATTGATAAACCTGTTAGTGAGGAAATTTTAAAGATTCGTAAACTTCTTGAATCTTCAATTGATGAAATGGAATTATCAGTAAGAAGTCACAACTGTTTAGAAGCTGCTGGAATTACTCTAATTGGTGAATTAGTAGATAAAGATGAAGCTGAAATGCTTGAGTATAAGAACTTTGGTCGTAAATCACTAAATGAGTTGATTGAAAAACTTGAAACCATGGGTCTAAAATTTGGAATGGATACTAGCCCTTATGTAGAGGATGAAGTGTAAATGAGAAAGAGAATATCAGCTAGGAAATTTGGTAAGTCTACTGCTCATAGAAAAGCAATGATGTCTAATATGGCAAGCTCACTAATTGAGCATAAACGTATTAAAACTACACATCAAAAAGCTTTAGAGTTAAGAAAATTCATTGAGCCAATGGTTACTAAAGCAAAAGAAAAAAGTGTTCACAACAGAAGAGAAGTGATGAAGAAAATTCACAACTTAGATGCTGTAAAAACTTTATTCGATGTTATTGCTCCAGTTTATTCAGATAGACCTGGTGGCTATACTCGTATTATTAAACTTGGCACCAGAACAAATGATGCAGCTAAAATTTCTTTAATCGAATTTGTAGATAAAGCTCAATTTAAAGTTGATGAAGCGATTCCTGTAGAATCTGAAGAAGCACTAAAAGAAGACGCTTAAATCTCTTTGATTATTTCTCTTAAGTATTTTTCATCTATTTGATCAAAATCACTTAGCTTTCTCGAGTCAATATCAAGAACATATTCTTTATCGTCTCTAATAAAAGGTATAGCAATTTCAGATTTACTATTTCTGTCACATACAATATGATTTTTGAACTTATTCACATCACTTATAATTAAAGTATTTTTTCCTGTTATAGATTGTCCACATACACCATTCATTTCAATTGGACTGCAAGGTATATTATCTGAATAATGATTTGAGATTTTTAGTTGATTTCCTTCTTTTATATAGAACCCACAAAAAATCCAATCTTCAAATTCATTATATAGGTATTTCAAGATGTTATTGATTTTATCTTTTTGATCTAAAGATTTAATAAATCGAATTGATTTTTGGTATTTTTTTTCTTTTGCATTAGATTGAATCATATTCATGTTTAAAAATAATAAATATTTTAAGAATCCAATAATAGTTTCTGGCATGCCTAGAACAGCTACCACCATAGTTGGTAAGCTTATATCTCAAAAAGCTCCTTATAGCGTACTTTATGAGCCATTTAATACCTCTCAGGGCTTAAAATCGATAGATATTAACTATCTTGTTCCAGGATCTAATATTGTTGATAGAGATTTTGATAAAATTTTTAACGATTTATTAGGTTTAGATGGAAAATTTAGATTGGGGATAAGGCGGAATGATTCGCTATTTAAGCAATTTATCAAACGTATTATTGGAAATGAGTCATCTATTTCTTTTAAAAAAGCAAAGTATCTGAATACTGAAAGAGGATTAATCGTTAAAGATCCATTCTTGGTTTTTGCATCCAAATATCTATCTAAAAATTATAAGGTTATAATATGCGAAAGGCCATTACTGCCATTAGCGGGAAGTTTTAAACGAATGTCTTGGACGTTTAACGAATATAATCGATTACTAAAAGATTTTGAGTGTATTGGTGTAGATATTAAAAATCCCAACCAGTTTAACAATAATGACATTTCACCTTTTGTAGTTGGAGCAGTACAATTTTTTTATCTTTATACAGTATTTAAACAAAAAGTATTAAATAGTGATAATATCTATTTTTTTAATCAACATGATTTATCTGTTAATCCTAACGATTCAATCATATCATTATTTGATTGGCTTAATATAGATTGTTCAGAAAATGAGATAAATCAGATAGCGATAGATATCTCAGGATCACTGAAAAAGAATGAAGCTCCTAAAAAAGGAGTACAGCACGATACGTTCTACGATAAGAGATATGCTAATAAATATTTTAAGTCTGTACTTACAGAATCTGAGATTAAATATGTGAGAAAAAGTGAATTAATAATTTGTAGCGGAGGAGAGATTTGAACTCCCGACCTTCGGATTATGATTCCGCTGCTCTAACCAACTGAGCTACTCCGCCATTGAAGGTTTAAAGTTATATTACTTCATCCTAAATGTCTAAATTATTTTTACAAGAAAAACGTTTCATTTTTTATCTTATTGTGTAATTTTAGGTATTGACAATATAACATAGAGGTTGACTAGCTCATGAAATATAAAACAAAAGAAGAATTCTTAAACTCAGTAGTAGATAACTATGAAGACCAAGGAGAATTTTATCAAGCTGTTGAAGAAGTTGTGCATTCTATATGGGATACAGCAAACGCAAATCCAGAATACAGTAAATTTAATATTCTTGACAGAATTGTTGTTCCAGATAGAACCATTATTTTTAGAGTCCCATGGATGGATGATAACAACGAGGTTCATGTAAACTTGGGTTATAGAATTCAATTTAATTCTGCTATCGGTCCTTATAAAGGCGGATTAAGATTTCATCCAAGTGTTAATTTAGGAATTTTGAAATTCCTCGCTTTCGAACAAGTGTTTAAAAACAGTCTTACTGGATTAAATCTTGGAGGAGGTAAGGGAGGATCAAACTTTGATCCAAAAGGAAAATCTGATAAAGAAGTTATGAATTTTTGTTATGCTTTTATGAATGAACTTTATAGGCATATAGGTAGACGTACTGATATTCCAGCCGGCGATATTGGCGTTGGAAGTAGAGAAATCGGATATATGTTTGGTCAGTATAAAAAAATAAGAAATGCATTCACAGGTGTGTTAACTGGAAAGGGAACCAACTGGGGTGGGAGTGTAATTCGTCCTGAAGCCACAGGCTACGGACTAGTTTATTTTGTTGTTCAAATGCTTAAAACAAGAGATGATTTCTTAGAAGGAAAAACTGCTATAATATCTGGTTCTGGAAATGTAGCACAATTTGCCTGTGAAAAATTAATTGAATTAGGAGCAAAACCAGTTACTTTATCTGACTCCGGTGGTTTTATTTATGATCCAGATGGTATTACTCAGGAAAAATTAGAGTATGTCAAAGAGCTTAAAGGTGAAAGATCAGCTAGAATATCTGAATATGCTAAAAAATATAAGGTTGAATATTTTGAAGGAAAACGTCCATGGTCAATAAAATGTGATATTGCGCTTCCATGTGCAACTCAAAATGAATTGAATTCTGATGACGCTAAGCAGTTGATAGAAAATGGATGTTTTATAGTTGCTGAAGGTGCAAATATGCCGTCCACTACAAATGCAGTACATCATTTTATTGATAAAAAAATCTTATATGCTCCTGGTAAGGCAGCTAATGCTGGCGGTGTAGCTATTTCTGGTATTGAAATGAGCCAAAATAGTACAAGAATTCCACTTAATAGAGATAAGGTTGATGGGTTATTAAAAGAGATTATGGAGCGTATTCATGCTACATGCGTTAAGTATGGTTCTAAAGGCGACTTTATCAACTATGTAGATGGCGCTAATATTGGCGGATTTGTAAGAGTTGCAGATTCTATGATTGACCAAGGTATTGTCTAAATTTTTTAGTATTATTTAGGCAGTTATGTTGCGCAAAATTACATCAATAGATTTTCAGTCTAATAATAATACTAGTCAATGCGTTCTTATTAGAGTTGATTTTAATGTTCCTGTTGAAAATGAGGTAGTTTCAGATGATTATAGGATACTTAAGTCCTTGCCAACAATCCAATATTGTCTTAATCAAGGTGCTAAGATTGTTCTCATGTCTCATCGAGGAAGACCAAAAGGAAAAGCTGATTCTAGTTTTTCATTGATGCCCACAGGAGAAAAGCTTGCCGAATTATTAGAAATGCCCATAAAGTTTTCTCATGATTGTATATCAAAAGATGCTATAGACGTATCAAGAAATTTAAAAAGTGGAGAGATTCATTTATTAGAAAATTTACGATTTCATGATGGAGAAACAAGCAATGACCCATTATTTTTTTCTAAATTAGCTCAACATGGATCCATTTATTTGAACGATGCATTTGGTACCGCTCATCGCGAGCATGCATCCAATGCAGGGATTACTAATTATTTCACAACAAAAGGAATGGGATTGTTAATGGAGAAAGAAATGGAATTTCTTTCTGATAGCGTTTCTAATGCAGAAGGTCCAGTATCATTAATTATTGGAGGAGCAAAAATTGATACTAAAATTAATGTGATTAAGCATTTTTTTGACATCGCAGATAACATTCTTATTGGAGGTGCAATGGCAAACACTTTCTTGACTGCAAATAAGTATAATGTGGGAAAATCTCTAGTCAAAAAAGATGAAATAGATACAGCAAAAAAACTTATGTTAATGGCATCTAAGAGTAAAACAAATATTATTCTTCCTGTAGATTTTAATGGAGAGCTAAATACATTCGGAAGCGGTAAATTACATTATGCAAGTAGGGATAATATCAAGAAAACAATGATTTGTGAAGATATAGGAAAATTAAGTATTAATTTATTTACAGACATTATCAAAAAATCAAAAACAGTTTTTTGGAATGGTACAGTTGGTGTAGCAGAAAATAAGGATTTTGCTATAGGCACTAATAAAATAATCGATGTAATTGTAGATCATGATTGTACTTCTATTGTTGGAGGAGGAGATACTATTGCAGCTATTAGAAATTATAAAAAAGGAATAATTGAAGAATTCTCCCATGCTTCTACTGGAGGAGGATCTTGTTTAGAATTATTATCTGGAAATAAACTTCCAGCAATAGAAATGTTAAGAAAGTAATGAGAAAAATAACTATAGCGGCAAATTGGAAAATGTATTTAGATGAAAGTAGTTCAATAGATTTTATTGACAAGCTTAATATTGATAAAGATTTATTTTCTAATAAAGATATCATACTATTTCCATCACATGCTTGCATACGATCAGTAAAAGATCATTTAGATGTAAATGTAAAAATTGGTATGCAAGATTGTGATATACACAATAAAGGAGCTTATACTGGATCCACATCAATAAATTCAATCGATATAGACTCATGTATCATTGGTCATTCGGAAAGAAGAATTGTATATAAAGAAAGTAATGACGTTATTTCAGAAAAATTAAGAGCAGTCCTATCTAGTGATGTTAATCCTATTCTATGCATAGGTGAGACATTAGAAGAAAAAAATGAAAATTTAACAGAGAGTGTTATTGATAGTCAATTATCTATATTACCTAATGACTTAAAAGCTAGAAACCTAACTATTGCATATGAGCCAGTATGGGCAATTGGATCGGGAGATGTCCCTTCAAATAAATATATCAATGAAATGCTTTCTTATATAAAAAATAGATTAAAAAGTTTATATTCAGATACAGATTTAGATAATATTAAATTATTTTATGGTGGATCTGTGGATGTAAGTAACGTTGATGAACTCCTTAATGTGGAGTTAATTGATGGTTTTCTCATTGGGAGTGCTAGTGCTAACTTTGAAAAGTTTAAAGATATTGTTAAACAACTAAAATTATAAGAGGTATTATGGTTCAATTTTTAATAGTAGTACATACATTAGTAAGTTTATTGCTTATTGGGGTAATATTAATGCAATCAGGTCAAGGAGGTTTAAATTCTATGATGGGTGGTGTTGCTAATTCCATGTTAGGATCTTCTGGCGCAAATGATTTCATTACCAAGCTAACTACAGGGCTTGGAATAACATTTATTGGTCTAGCGTTAGCAATTGGTTTTCTTAGCGGAGAATCTACATCTTCTACAGAGTCTATTATTCAAAAAGATGCTGAATCTAGAGAAATAGAATTAGCTGTTCCAAATCAATACTCTTTACCCTCTGAAGATCTTCTGCCAGAAGAAGCTACAAATTAAGGATAGCCGAAGTGGTGGAATTGGTAGACACGCTAGCTTGAGGGGTTAGTGGAGGAAACTCTGTGTGGGTTCAAGTCCCGCCTTCGGCACAAAAATAACATTTAGTATTTTTTTAAAAGATTTATAGATTACGTGATAATTAAAAAAAAATGGACACTTTAAAGGCGGTACAATGAAAAATATTATTTTTACTTTATTATTCTCAACAACTATTTTTGCTCAAACATCAGCTTTATCTCTTTATGAAGAATCTCAAAAAGCTTTGTCTTCTGGTAATTTAGAGCTTGCTGGAGAAAAAGTTAAAGCAGCTATTGACCTAGACAAAGCAAATGATACTTTCAGAAAAGAGTTTGATCGTTTAAATGGATTGAGAAACAAAATGATTAATGCTAATAGATCTGTTAAAGATGGAAGGTTTGATGATGCTATCACAGGATTTTCTGATGTGATAGCTAGCGTACCAAATTCTGTTGAGGCATATTACGGAACAGCAAAAGCTTATGAAGGAAAAAAAGACTTCACATCAGCTGTTAAATATTATAAGCAATCCCTTTCTATAGATCCAAATTATAAAAAATCAAAGGTGTCCATATCGAATGTTGCTAAGAAGCTATATAACAGCGCAAATAAGGATTATAAAAATGGAAATCTTGAGTCTGCTTTATCGAAATATGAGCAAGTATTAGGTATTAATAGCAGACTATATCAAGCATATTTCCAAATGGGAGTTTTACAAAAGAAAATGGGTAATTTATCTCTAGCAATTCAAAATTATCAAAGTGCTTTAAATATTAAAAAAACATTTGATAAAGGTTGGTATAATCTAGGATTAGCATATAAAGAAAATGGTGATATAGATAATGCTAAAGAGTCTTTTGAAGAAACAGTGAGGCTTAATAAAAAATATTATAAGGCTCATAAAAGCTTAGGTGAAATCTTTATTGATTTAGAAAAGTATGAAAATGCAATTTTAAGTTTTAAAACAGCGATTAATATTAAACCTAGCTATGGGGCAGCATACCATGCCATGGGAATTACATATGCTAAATTAGAAGATTATAATAGATCAGCAGAGTCTTTGACTAAAGCTGTAGACCTGCAACCTAAAGAATTCTTATCTTGGTTTCACTTAGCTGAAGCTCACAATAAATTAAATGACTGTGAAGCTGCTAAGGAAGCTGCATTAGAAGCTATAGATTTAAAAAAGAATTTTGGTGGCGGTTGGTTTGAATTAGGTATTGCTGAATATTGTGGCGGCAAAGGAAGTAAAAATACATCCATTAATCATTTTGAAAAAGCAAGAAATGATAGAAATTGGAGAAAAATGGCAGAATATGAAATTGACCGCGTTAGAAATCCTGAGAAGTATGAGGGATGATTAAGGCAGTTATTTTTGATTTAGACAACACTCTTCTTGATTTTGTAAAAATGAAGAAGGAAGCAGTGATGAGCGCTATTTCTTCTATGAAAGAAGCTGGTTTAGATTTGGATGTAGACGTATCGTATCAAGAGATAATGGATATATACGAAGCGGACGGATGGGAAAATCAAGTAGTTTTCGATAAATTCTTAGAGAAAAAAATTGGATATGTAGATAATAAATACTTGGCTGCTGGAATTGTTGCTTACAGAAGAGCAAAAGAAGCAAATCTAAAAGTTTATCCAAACGTTCAAAAAACATTAAATCAATTATTAAAGAGTGGTATAAAATTAGCTATTGTTTCAGATGCGCCTAGTCGAGAAGCGTGGATGAGAATTTATTACTTAAATCTCCACCATTCTTTTGATACCGTAGTTACTTTTGATGATTCAGGAGAAAGAAAACCTTCTCCAGCTCCATTTAAATTAGCGCTTGAAAGATTAAACTTGTCTAAAGATGAAGTATTAATGGTAGGAGATTGGCCTGAAAGAGATATGGTAGGAGCAAACAGTATGGGCATAAAAACTATTTTTGCAAAATATGGAGATGCTTTTGGCGTAAAAAATTCTGGTGCTAATTGGGATATTGAAGATATATCTGAAGTTATTAATATTATAGATGAGGTTAATAATGCTTAATCTTGGCGTTGATATTGTTGCAGTTGATCGGATTGAATCTATCCTAAGTTCTGATAAAGGATTAAGATTTATGAATAAAATATTTTCTCAGAAAGAAATAGATGAGTCAGAAAAAAAAAGAGACAAGTCACAATATTTCTCTGGAAGATTTGCAGCTAAAGAAGCAATCAAGAAAGCTTTGTCCTCTAATGAAAAATCAACCAACCAATCTTTTAAATCTATAGAAATTTTAAATAGTAAAAGCGGAAAGCCTTATGTCTTGAGTGAATCTAATCAAGATATTAATATTTCTATATCCCATGACGGGAACTATGCAGTGGCTTTTTGTGTAATAGATAAATAGTTATGGACTATTTTGAAATAGAAGGAAAAAATCAGCTCTTTGGAGATGTCACTGTTAGCGGAGCAAAAAATGCAGTATTGCCTTTAATGGCAGCATCAATTCTCAATGATCGAGCTTTAACGATTAATAATGTACCAAAGCTATCTGATTCAATTACGATGGGCAATTTAATAAAAGAAATGGGTGGAGAAGTTAGTTTTGATGCCTTTAGTGTTACTATTAATCCACAAAATTTAAATATTCCTTATGCTCCATATAAACTTGTAAAAACAATGAGAGCATCTTTTTATATGCTTGGACCATTAATTGCTAAGTTTGGAGAAGCAAAAGTGTCATTACCCGGAGGGTGTGCTTGGGGTCCCAGACCTGTTGATTTTCATATTGAAGGTATGAAAAAATTAGGCATAGATATAAGCTTAGAAGCAGGATATGTTATTGCAAAATCAAAAAAAATGATTGGTAATACGATCGTATTTCCAAAGATTTCTGTTGGAGCAACTGGCAATGTATTGATGGCAGCTGTTTTGGCTGAAGGTGATACAGAAATTCATAATGCAGCAGCAGAGCCTGAAATTCAACAATTATGCTTATTATTGAATGAGATGGGAGCAAAAATATCAGGAATTGGAACCAATATATTAAATATTCAAGGCGTAGAAAAATTAGGTGGAGTAAATAGTATTGATGTTATTCCAGATAGAATTGAAGCAGGTACTTTTTTAATAGCTGTTGCCGCAACAGGCGGAAAAGTGACATTAAAAAATGTAGAACCAAAACATATGGAAAGCGTAATCGGTTTATTGCGAAAATCTAATATTGATATTGTAGAAGGTAAAGACTCTATAGTTGTAACTTCAAACGGACTAGATATTAAAGCTTGTAATATGGAAACTCATGAATATCCAGGTTTTCCAACCGATCTGCAAGCACAGTGGATGCTTTTGATGAGTTTAGCTTCAGAAAGTTCAACAATAAAAGAAAACATTTATTTTGATCGTTTTACTCATATTTTAGAGCTAAATAGATTAGGATGTGATATTCATTTAGAAGAAGATTGTGCAACTATCAAGGGCAATAGAAGCTTAATTGGTGCAGACGTTATGTCTACAGATATCAGAGCTTCTGCAGCATTAATTCTTGCTGCTTTGTGCGCAGAAGGTTCTACTAGTATTAGTCGAGTGTATCATATTGATAGAGGGTATGATAAAATTGAAGAGAAATTAGCAAAAATTGGAGCAAAAATAATACGTAAGAAATAACCGAATTTGGGTTGTTTTTCTGAGAATTATTTATAGATTGTAAATCAAGTAATGAGAATTGTAATTATTGGTGCGGGCGAAGTTGGTTTTCACGTTGCTAAGTCTCTTAGTGAACTTGATTATGATATTGCTGTAGTAGATATAAATCATAAGAAATGTCAACGAGCAAATGAACATTTAGATGTTATCGTTATAAAAGGTAACGGTTCCGATGAAAAAATATTGGAACAAGCCAATGTTGCTGATGCGGATTATGTTTTTACCCTTACTGATTCAGACGAAACCAACCTTATTGCTTCTCTGCAAGCACATAATTTAGGTGCTAAGAAGATTATAGCACGCCTTCGAGATTTTGATTATAGTAAGAATGGACATACTGTCATTCCTGAAAAATTTGGAATTGATATGGTTATTCATCCAGAAGCTGCTGTAGCTGAAGAAATTATTCGATTAGTTAAGCATCCCTATGCAGATAAATTCTATGAATTTGAAAATGGAAGAGCAGTATTATTTTCAAAAAAGATCAATCATCGTTCTCAGCTTGTTGGTAAAATAGTAGAAGATTTTCATAAAGGAAATACAGATTTTAAATGCTTAATTGTTGCTGTAGTTAGAGATGAAAAACTAACCATTCCTACATCATCATTTAAGTTTGAGCCAGATGATTATATATTCTTTTTTACAAAATCAAAAAATTTAGATATGCTTTTAAGTTCTTTGGGGATTTCTTCTTCTAAAACTAAACGAGTGATGATAGCAGGCGCAAGTAAGATTGGACGTATAATTGCGAAAGAATTAGAAGGCGATATGTCTGTTAGATTGATTGATAACGCCAAAGATAAAGCAATTGCTGTCGCTAATGAATTAAATGATTCTATTGTGATTCATGCTGATGCAACAGATGTTGAATTCTTAAAAGGTGAAAATATAAATGAAGTAGATTCATTTATTGCAGTAACAGAAGACCAACAACTTAATTTATTAGCAGGTATTCTTGCAAAACAATTAAAAGTAAAACAATCTATTATACATGTTACTAATCCAGATTACGTAAAGAATATGTCAGATCTTGGAATGGGTTCAATCGTAAGCAAGAACATAGTTAGTGTTAATTCGATTGTTAAAGCAATTAGAATTGATCATAAAGATAATGTAATTCAATTGTTTAGTACTTTGCAGATGGAAGCAATAGAAATTGAAGCAGAAAAAAACTCGAAAGCGGTACGTCTTCCAATATCTAATTTAAATTTACCTCATGGCAGTATTGTAGCTTTTGTGAATCATAATGGACATCTAGCAATACCAGCTGGAGACTATCAAGTATTATCAAATGACACGGTATTAATTTTCTGTATTCACTCAAAAGTCAAAGAAGTGAATAAGATATTTCAGTCAGAATAATGAGCTTCAGGCCTACATTCAGATTTTTATCAATATTGATAATGTTCTTGTCAATTTTTTTACTCTTTCCTGCATTAATTGATTTTCTAGAATTTGGAAGAATATATTTATTACAAATAGCGGGAATTAGTTTTTCAGTGTGCTTGCCCGTATGGTATGTTTGTAGAAAAGCAAAATCACTTTCTAATAAAGATGTATTTTTGGTAATTGTATTAAGTTGGGTTGTAACATCAATTTTTGGTTCACTTCCTTTCTATTATTCAGGATTTTTTGATAGCTATACCAATGCATTATTTGAAGCAGTATCTGGAGTGACTACTACAGGAGCCACTATTCTGAGCGATGTTGAAAGCTTGCCAAAAAGTATTTTATTTTGGAGAGCGTTCCTTCAGTGGATTGGAGGGTTAGGTATTGTTGTATTCACTATTGCATTGTTGCCTTTATTGGGCGTTTCTGGAGAAAAGCTTTTTAATGTAGAATATCCAGGCCCGTCATCAGAAAAGATTACACCTAGAATAAAAGATACAGCACGATTATTGCTTAAATTTTATATCGGATTTACATTTTTAGAATTTACATTACTATCCTATTCAATGCCTTTTTTTGATGCTATTTCTCATGCATTAACTACAATGCCAACCGGCGGATTTTCTACATTTAATGACAGTATCAATAGTCAGTCAGACTATGTCAAGTTAGTGATTCTATTATTTATGATTATTGGTGGAACAAACTTTGCTTTACACTTTAGAGTGCTTAAAGCTGGACCGCGAGCATATGTAAGAGATAGAGAATTTTTATACTACATAGGACTGATTGCGCTAGCATCAGTATCTATTTTATTAATTAGTAATTGGTATAATGAAGGATCAAACACTTTAGATACTGCTTTCCAAGTAGTTGCTATTTTAACTACGACAGGATATACGGCTACTGATTATAGCGCTTGGCAACCCTTTATTAAGCAGTTTATGTTATTTGGACTAATGTTTGTCGGTGCAATGGGAGGATCTACTAGTGGGGGTATGAAACTGATTAGAATTGTTGCTATTGTAAAATATGCTAGAACAGAATTAAAGCGATCACTGCACTCAAAAGCAATTATACCTATTCGTATAGGTCAAAAGGTGATTCCAGACGAAGTTATAAGAAAAACTATAGCATTCTTTTTATTCTATATAGCATTCTTCGTTATTGCTTCATTTTGTTTTATTCTTATGGGTATTGACTTCCAATCTGCGTTAGGTGCTGCTGCATCAGGAATGGGTAATATTGGTCCATCTTGGGGAGCTTATGGAGGTATGGATAATTATTTATTGATGCCAATGATGGGAAAATATATCATGATGTTTTGTATGCTATTAGGAAGATTAGAAATTTTTGCTGTATTAGTGTTGTTTACAAAGACATTCTGGAGATCTTAACATAGACTTACAGTCTAAAATTGCTGGTTTGCCTGCATTGCCTGGTATTTATCAATTCAAAGATAAGACCGATAAGATTATCTATATTGGTAAAGCAAAAGACCTTAAAAAAAGGGTCAAATCCTACTTTCAAAAAAAGTCATATCGATCACCTAAAGATCAATCTTTAATTAATAGAATCATTGATCTCGAATGGATTATTTGTGAGGATGAGGCAGATGCATTTATTACCGAAGCCACACTGATTAAGAAGTTTAAACCGAAGTATAATGTTCGCTTAAAAGATGATAAGTCTTTTCCTTATTTAAAGATTACGAATGAACAATTTCCCCAGATTGATATTACGCGAACAATTAAAAATGATAAGTCTCGTTATTTTGGACCATATACAGATGTAAAGTCAATGCGAAGATTGTTAGATGTTTTATATAGAGCCTTTCCTATACGCAATTGTTATATCGAGTTAGAAGATGGAACTATTATTAAGAAAGGCTTGGGGATTCAAACGATTTCAGAATCAGACTACCATGGAATGATTGATGATATGATTCTATTTTTAAAAGGTGAAACCAAAGCACTAGAAAAAAAATTGGTAAAACAGATGAAATATTTCTCTTCAGAACTAATGTATGAAGATTCTGCGAGAGTACGTGATCAAATCAAAGCAATTACATCATTTAAAAGAGGTCAAAGAAAGCTAGAAGCTGACTTTACCAATAGAGATGTCATTGGGGTTCAAAGTAAGGATGATCATCATGTGGTAGTAATCTTACGTATTAGAGAAGGGAGAATACTGAGTAGAGAGAAGATTTCTGTGGATACGAATGATTCTATTGCTGCAATATTCCGCTCAATCATTATCAATTTTTATATGAATGCAGCCTATATCCCCAACAATATTTACTTGTCAGAATTTCCTACAGAGCTAGAAGAATTAAAAGAATGGTTGTCGACAAAAAATAATCGCAAAGTAGAGTTTACAGTCCCTAAAAGAGGAGTAAAGCTAAAAGAATTAAGACTAGCATGTAGGAATGCAAAACTTCTTTTAAATGAATGGATGTTAAACTTAGCAAAACGAAAAGATTATATTCCAAAGCTACTTAGCGAACTTCAAGATATTTTAAGTTTATCGAAGCCTCCTCGCCTGATTGAAGCATTTGATATCTCTCATTTAGGTGGAACAGATACGGTGGCATCGATGGTAGTATTTAAGGATGGTAAGCCTTACAAGAGTGGATACAGAAAGTATAATATTAATGTCGACCAAATCGATGATTTTGAATCAATGAGAGAGGTTATATTTCGTCGTTATAAAAGACAGGTTAATGAAGGCAATCTATTGCCTGATCTCATTCTGATTGATGGGGGTAAGGGGCAGTTATCATCTGCGAAAGAATCTTTAGACAGACTAAAGTTGGATCTTCCAATTGTAGCACTAGCAAAGAGATTAGAAGAGTTATTTATTCCTGGAGATTCTGAATCATTAAGAATTGCAAAGAGTTCTCCAGCATTAAATCTTTTAAAACAATTACGAGATGAAGCTCATCGCTTTGCTATTACATTTCAGAGAAGTAAAAGAATAAAGAGAATGTTATCTAAATAAGGTTATTTTCTTTTATCCAATCGTCTGAAAGAAATTTTCTCATATAATTTCGAATACTATCAGGTAGTATTATTAAACAATTTTGCCCTTTTTTAAGCGATTTTGCTACTTTTAAGGCTGCAAACGTTGCAGAACCACATGAGCCTCCAATTAGTAGACCTTCTTCGCTTATAAGTGCTCTTGCAGTGCTGAATGCTTCTTTGTCATTTACTTTAACAAATTTATCGACGACAGTCGGGTCAAATGTCTTTGGAAAAAAATCATAACCAATCCCTTCAACATGATATGGAGATCCTTTGTATTCATCTTCGCCTCCTAGGATAGAACCATAAGGATCGGCACCAACAATTTTAATATCTGGAATTGCTTCTTTAAGACGTTTGCCAACGCCAGTGATAGTTCCACCAGTTCCTACACCCATGACTACCATATGTAAATCAGTTCCAAAGTCATCTAATATTTCTTGAGAAGTGTGATTGTAATGTACCTTTGGATTACAAGGATTTTCCCATTGATTAAGAATGTGGCTATTTGGTATTTCTTTATTCAATTTTCTTGCTACACCAAAATTGCTATCATCATCATCATGACAAGCTTCAGTTCTAGTACGTACGATTTCTGCTCCTAATGCTTTAATCGTTAATTCTTTTTCCATGCTCATTTTTTTTGGCATGCATACAATAAGTTTATATCCTTTAACTGCAGCAGCGAGTGCAAGCCCAATACCTGTATTACCTGATGTTGCTTCAATTAACGTATCTCCAGGTTTAACTCTTCCAGATTTTTCAGCACAATCAATCATACAAAAAGCAGTACGATCTTTAAGGGAGCCTCCCGGATTAAACATTTCAAGTTTTGCATAGAGATTGCATTCTAAATGGGAACCAATAGAATTAAGTTTTACAATAGGGGTAGATCCGACAGTTTCAAGGATATTATTATAAATCATGGTTTAATATTAAAAAAAAAGGGGCGAAAAGCCCCTTCTTTTTTTTAAAGAAAGTAAATTACTTTACAGTAATTTTTCTTCCAATGGACGATTTGGTCTTTGGAAGAAGAATATTTAACACACCATTTTCAATTTTTGCAGAAATTTTATCTGTTTCAGTATTGTTTGGAACAGTAAATATTCTTTCCATTTTTTCATATTCATAGGAAGTGTATTTATCAGACTTTCTTTGACCTGAAACTTTTAAACGGTTATTGTCAAAAGCGATATCAAGATCATCCTTAGATATTCCAGGAATATCCATTGTAAGGTAATATTCTTTATCATTCTCATTATAATGAGAAGTTGTATTAACATTCATTGATGAAAATCTTGGATCAATTGATAAATCATTAAAAAATTGATCAACAATATTATCAAATCCATCTATTTCATTGTTAAATGGTTTCCATTTTATTAAACTCATTTCGTTCTCCTTTGTATTTAATATTTACATTGTTATAGCTGCAAAAAGAGTGCCAAGTTTATTTGTATGTTATTTTTGCAGATAAATTTGAGAAAAAATGACAAAAATTCCATACTTGAATAAAAAGTATGAAAAAACGACAGAGAGTATATGAATTTTAAAAATATTTTATCAAAAACGAACGTAGCTGCTGACTGGATTGGTATTAGGTATGTGGAAGAGATACAAAATATACTCTCAACCAAGAAATTATCTTTGGATAATGTGCAGAGAAATGTAACAAAGGGTGTAATGATTGACGTCCTTGTTGACGGACAGTTCTCATATTATGCAACACCATTTCTTGATGAGTCTCATATACTAGAATGCATCAAGATTGCATATAACAATGCAAAGCTAGCTTCAAAATATTCAGTATTTAAATTTGATCAGTCTACAGTTAGAGAGGGTTTTACTGGGGAGTATAATACTAAGCTGGAAGTTCCTTTAAGCGATTTGTCTGTTACGGATATTAAAGATATAGCATTATTAGGTTCTAAAACTTTAATGAATCATGATAAAATTGTTCATGCAGCTACAACGGTTGAGCTTATAGAGAGAACAACAGATATTGTTAGTACATCAGGAGCTGATATTCATCAAAAAATGGATATTGTTTTGGTTGAATTGTCTTCAACTGCACAGAATAAATATGATTCTCAAACTAGAAGCAATCATGGTATGAGAGGGAACTGCTTTCAAGTAGGTGCAGAATTTTTAAAGGATTACAATATAGAAGATGAAGCTAATCAGATTTCATTACAAGCATTAGAGTTATTAAATGCTGAGCAATGTCCTACAGAAATGATGGATTTAGTGTTAGCTCCAGATCAAATGATGCTACAAATTCATGAAAGCGTCGGACATCCACTTGAGCTTGATCGAATCTTAGGAGACGAAAGAAATTTTGCAGGCTCAAGTTTTGTTAATCTTGATGACTTTGGTTCCTTGAAATATGGTTCAGAATTAATGAATATCGTATTTGACCCAACCGTTGATAATCAATTAGCTACTTACAGCTTTGACGACGGAGGAATGCCTGCAAAAAAAGAACATTTAATAAAGGATGGTATCTTGGTCAGAGGACTTGGAGGGATTGAAAGTCAAATTCGATCAGGTGTTAATGGTGTTTCAAATTTAAGAGCATCATCATGGAATAGAATTCCGATAGATCGAATGGCTAATATAAATCTTGAGCCAGGAAACTCAACTAGAGAAGAAATAATTAGCAGTGTCGAGAGAGGTGTATATATGGAAAGTAATCGTTCTTGGTCAATCGATGATTACAGAAACAAATTTCAATTTGGTTGTGAGTATGGACGTCTTATCGAGGATGGTATATTAACTAAAGTGGTTAAAAATCCAAACTATAGAGGTATTACGAATCCTTTCTGGAGAAGTTTATCTATGGTAGGTGATTTAGATACATTTGAAGTTTTTGGTACGCCTAATTGCGGTAAAGGAGAGCCAAATCAAGTCGAAAGAGTTGGACATGCTTCTCCTTTGTGTAAGTTTGATAAAACTCAAGTTTTTGGAGGAGTATAAATGAAAAAAGAGATATACAATGAAATATGTTCTCAGGTTTATGCTACCTTAAAAGAAGGTGAAAGTTTGACAATCTATATGGAGGGTGAAAATTCTCAATACTTTAGATTTAATGATTCAAAAATTCGTCAAACTGGGATTATTGAAGACTATAAAATGACATTATCGTTATATCATGGAAAAAAATCGCTTCAAGCAACAACAACAGTTTCTTCTGATATAGATTATTCTGTTAAAAATCTTATATCAGAAATTGATTCATTACGAGAGCCATTATCGTTGATACCTAATAATGATTTTACAGCATTTCCTACAAAATTTGATTCTCTAGAAATGTACCGAAAAGGAGGACTACCTAATAGAGAAGAGATATTGGATAGCTTAATGGATATTATTCATAGTGACAATTTAACTGGAGTATGGACTTCGGGTAAAATTTTTAGAGCTTCATCCACATCTTATGGTACAAGCCATTGGTTTGAAAAAGATTCATTTATTTTTGATTTCTCTCTCATTGATGCAAAAGAAAATATGGTAAAAATCTTATATCCCGGCTCAGATTGGAATAAAGATGACTTTATTACAGCATTTAATGACGCATCTGATCAACTTAAGTTAATGGATAAACCAAAGGTAGAGTTGAAACCTGGAAAATATAGAGTCTGGTTTGAACCTCATGCTGTTGCAGATTTTGTTGACATGTTGAATTGGAATGGGGTTAGCGAATCTTCACTAAGAAATGGATCAAGCTCTTTATTAAAAATGAGAAATAATAATGTAAAGTTATCAGACAAATTCTCTCTCGATGAATCATTTGATAGAAAATCTACAGCTCCTTTTAATTCTCGCGCTGAAGTATCAGGCAATGTTAGTATTATTAAGAATGGAGAATTAGAAAGTACCCTAATTAATTCAAAAACTGCGCTTGAATATGGATTGAATTCAAATTATGCCGAAGATACAAATTCATGGGGCATGGGTGAGTATTTAAGAGCTCCGTTAATGCATGGAGGCAATATTAAGTTTAACGAAAGACTTGAGAGACTAGGTACTGGTATATTTATTTCCAATATTCATTATCTTAATTGGAGCGATAATCTTGGAGGTCGAATTACTGGTTTAACCAGATATGCCTGTTATTGGGTTGAAGATGGAAAGATGATAGCCCCAATCAAAACAATGCGATTTGATGATTCTTTTTATAATTTTTTTGGTAATAATTTAGAAGGTGTTGGCGAAGATGTGTTATCTAGACCTGTAATTGAGACTTATGATGGTAGAAATCCAGGGGAAACTACCTGTCCAGGAATATTAGTTAATGATTTTGAATTAACTCTCTAAATATTTATATTGGCACGTTTAACTTTTTAAAAAAGTTTGGCGTCGTACCCAAGCGGTCTAAGGGATCGGTTTGCAAAACCGCTATTCGTCGGTTCGAATCCGACCGACGCCTCTTGACACTATTTATTGCCCGGGTGGTGAAATTGGTAGACACAAGGGACTTAAAATCCCTCGGAGATTAAACTCTGTGCCGGTTCGAGTCCGGCCCCGGGCACCACTACTTTATGAAAGATTCTATATGACTCATTTTATTTTTTTTCACGGGATTGGTATCAGATCTCCGTTTTGGAGTAGTATTGTTCCAATATTAGAAGAGAAGTCCCTTAATTATTCTTTGATTGATTTAGACTTTTCTTCTCTTGATAATGCATTTCAATCATCTAAAGATTCAGTTAAAGATATTATTAAAAAATATCCTGATAGAAATATTGTTATGGTTGGGCATAGTTTGGGTGGTTTATTTGCAACTTATGTAGCTCAATCTCTGGGTGATGATATACATAAATTAATTCTTATTGCCTCTGGGGTAGCTCCAAAACAAATTTCTGTAAAGGCTATTCAACAAAAACAAATTAATGTTCTATATAAGACAATTAAGAAGTTTGGAATGCAAATGATGTTTAAAGGGTATTTACCTTCTTGGTTAACTCAATCAATGTTTTTTACAAAGAATACTCCAAAAGAAGTTCAAAGGAAGGTCTGGAAAGATGCCGTAAGGGAAGAACAAAGTTTTTTAATAGAATATTTTAAATCAAAGAAAATATGGAACAATCATTTTAAAAGAGTGCATTTTAGCGGACCAGATAATGTTTTAATTATCATTTGCGATAAAGATAAACTGGTTCCAAAGCATGCATCTATGTATTTAAAAGATCACTTAAATGGATCGTATAAAGTGTATAAAGATTGCGGCCATAATGATATAGTAACATCAGAAAGATTTAATAAAAAATTTATAAATGATATAGTTCTATTTTCTTCTATATGACAAGATACAACTATATATTAAACCATTACTTTAACATTAATTAACTCTTGAATTGGGATATTATAATTGGTAATATTGATTAAATGAGACCATTTCACTTAGCTTTTCCAGTTACCGATTTAGATACAACCCGATCTTTCTATGTAGATGTTTTGCAATGCAATATTGGAAGGTCTTCTGACAAGTGGATTGACTTTGATATATTTGGTCATCAAGTAGTAGCTCACCTAGTTGACAGGAATGATCATCCATCTACAAACAGCGTAGATGGAGATGATGTACCTGCAAGCCATTTTGGTGTTATCTTGACGATGGATCAGTGGAATCAATTGCGTGATCATTTAAGTAATTTTAATATTGAATTTATTATTAAGCCAAAAATTCGCTTTAAAGGTGAACCAGGAGAGCAAGCTACTATGTTTTTTCTTGATCCTTCGGGGAACGCGCTTGAGTTTAAAGCTTTTAAGGATGACAAACAGATTTTTGCGACCTAAATTACGCTACTAATATGCAAATAGAACATTTTACCCCTGAGATTTTTGGAACTTTCTGGTTAAGAGGAATCCTCTTCGTTATTTTGTTTATCTCATCATTATTTTTTATAGGAAAGAATAGTAGTAAAAAAACACAACTTTACCTTCTTTATGGGATGGGAATATATCAATTAGTATCTTCCATAGGGCTCGACTTGAGTCGTATTGTAGATGGTACTTTTCTTTTATCGTCTCATTTACCTCTTCAAATGTGTGGAATCACAGCCTATCTTTCTGGTATTGTAGTATTTTATCGAAAACAATTTATTTTTGAGTTTTTATATTTCTGGGGGCTTGCAGGGTTTATACACTCTGTTTTAACTCCAGAATTTACAACGGAGGTGAATACTTTTACTATCATCAATTACTATCTTAGTCATTCGTTAATTTTTGTTGTACCGGTATGGTTAATGTTAATGATGGATATGAGATTAAAAATAGGTTCTTGGTGGACTAACTTTTTATACACGCAACCTTTACTTATTTTTGTAATGATTATTAATTGGTCAGTAGGAGGAAATTATATGTATTTAGCAGAAGCTCCACTAGCTGAAAATCCATTAATATTTACAAGAGTATGGCCATGGTATATTTTGACATTTGAGTTCTTAGTGATTGCTCACTTCCTCATATTCTACTATTTTGGAAAAAAAAGCTCTATCGATAAAGCATGACATTATTAGTCACTTATTTCTGTTTGGCACTATTTTTGTCATTTATTTGTTCTTTGCTTGAGGCTATACTCCTTTCAACACCTAGTTCATATGCATCTATTCTTATAAAAGAAAATGAGAAGGCTGGATTAAGATTAGAGGAATATAAAGAGAATATAAATAGGCCTTTAGCAGCTATTTTAACTCTAAATACATTCGCACATACTCTTGGTGCTGCTGGAGTTGGAGCCAAGACATTAGAATTGTACGGAGAAAGCTCTGTTGCAATTGCTTCAGGAATTTTAACCTTACTTATTTTAGTTTTTTCAGAGATCATTCCCAAGACTATTGGTAGTGTTTATTGGAGAGGACTAATTGGGAATACAACATTGATCATTCAAGTTCTCATTGTATTTACCTATCCATTGGTTTTGTTAGCAGAATTTATATCCAACTTTGGAAAAGATGAGGCAACTGTTACAAGAGAAGAAGTAATAGCTATGGCTGAAATGGGAGAAGATGAAGGCGTTCTTGAAGAGCAGGAAACTGATCTAATTGAAAATACTTTACGCTTAAAAGATGTTAAGGTAAATGATGTCATGACTCCTAGAACGGTTATATTCGCTTTAAATAAAGATATGACGGTCGGACAATTACTTGATAAGCATACTACCCTAGATTTTACGAGAATTCCTATTTTTGATACCAATTTGGACAATATAGTAGGTACGGTGAATCGATACGATATTGTTAGTCGTCAAGCAGATGACCAGTTTAGTACTAGAATGTCTGAAATATCAAAAAAGGTTCCATCAGTAAATGAAAATGATCCAATAGATGAAGTTTTAAGATTATTTATTCAAAATAGGTATCATTTAGCTTTGGTTGTTAGTAATGATAATATTCTTACAGGATTAATTACTCTTGAAGATGCTATTGAAACATTATTGGGGAAAGAAATTGTTGACGAACATGATTCAGTGGTAGATATGAGAGATTTAGCTAAATCTCAGAATAATAATTAATTATTTGAGTTTTTGATTTACTACACTAACTTCTTCACCGAAAGTATTACAAGAAATTATTATGAATAAAAAAGAATTAAACAATAGAGATAAAATAATAGGAATTGGTATTGCACTTGGTGTTGCATTTGGTGTAGCTATAGATAATGTGGGGCTAGGTATATGTTTAGGTCTCGCAATAGGTGCAGGTGTAGCTTCTACGCAGAACAACAAAACAGCAAAAAATAAAAATTAATTATGGCTAAAAAACAAACATTTACTTCAAAATTAAGCAAAGAAGAAAAAAACTTTAAATTCGTCAAACATATTAAGACAGTTACATCTGAAGACTCTGGGCATATAAAATTTATTGCTAATATGGTCCGTCTTGATGACAACGAAAATATTGATCAAGCTCTGAAGCGTATGGAAGAAAAAGCTTCTATTACATTAGCATTCGGTGAGAGTGCTGAGACTGAAGAAGTTGTAACTGAAGAAGCACCAGCTGAAGAAACTCAAGAAGAAGCACCAGCTGAAGAAACTCAAGAAGAAGCACCTGCTGAAGAAGAAGTTCCAGTAGAAGAATCTTCAGAGTCGGTACCTGAAGAAGATTCAGCTGAACAAGCTGATGAATCCTCCAAAGAATAATTAATTATTGGAGAGGTGGCCGAGTGGTTTAAGGCGCACGCTTGGAAAGTGTGTAAGGTTAATAGCCTTCGCAGGTTCGAATCCTGTTCTCTCCACATTATTTTTAAAGAAATTCTAATGAATCATTATTAAGTTTTGCACATGAGATATATAATTCCAATCCTATTCTTATCATTAATTTTTGCACAAGATGGTGCTTATGACAAAATAATTGAAGATCATGACACTGCTGTACAAGAAATTTTTGATGAACAGATAGTAGAACAAAACAAACAATTAGAACGTGTTTTAGCTAAAGAAGATTATAAAACACTAACAAGTCAAGCACTGACTACCGGCGTAGGGTTTATATTGAGTTGGGTAACAGAGAGTGCTGCTCCATGGGTAATTAGTGGAATGATAATACCTGTTTTAAAGATTAGAAAAATCAATAAGAGCAATGACTCTATAGAAGTTAAAAATGAACGAAAGAAGAGAGTCAAAAGAAACGCTCAGTTAGGATCTATCCCTGGTTATAAATGGATGATAGTATTGTTTCGAACGCCTAAAGCAATACTTGATAATGTCTCTTAGTATGGCATTAATTCCTTTTAAAAATATTAACCTTTATTTATGAAGTGAGTATATTCTAATATGTTTAAAGCATTAACAGAACTACGACTTAATACAAGAGAATTTGGTTTAATCACTGCCATGAAAATGCTTTTTAAGCAATATGGATGGAAAGTTGGAGTTGCACTGTTCATGTATTATTTAATTAGAGATGTTATTCTCTATATCATTATTCCATACCTCGTTATAAAAGGTTTGATTACTGGATAAGCTATGACAGTGCCTAAAATGCTTAGAAAATGGCTCGTATTCCACTTTTATGTAGATTATGCGGTTGCTATACCGATATTCTTCGGTGCCGAGCAAATTGCCGTATTTTTCCCTGATTATCCACTAGATACTGTAGCATTAAGAATTGTGGCTGCAGCATTATTCGGTATAGGGTTTAGTTCGCTTCAAGCTTCAAGTTTAGATTATAATAATATGGTTAAAAAATTACGCTGGGCAGTCATTTGGTCTGGAACTGCATGGGTAGGTATTCTAGTATCACTTTTAAATGGGGGACACCCCCTGAATTGGCCTTTCTTTATTGTCTTTGTCTTGTTTAATGCTCTATGGTCTTACTATGCATATAAACTAGGATCATTTAACAATTTCTTTGGAAGTGTTAAGAAGTTATTATGTTTTGATTTTGATTAGATATTATTTTTCAAGAAGACCGGGCATAGAAATTATATTAAACTTGACCTCAATCTTATCTTGAATAACTTTGTCTTTAACTGTTTCTTTTGTAGTTGTCATTTTATTCCAAAAAGATTTAGCGTTATCTAAGTGCATTTCAGCGCGATATTGAACACCAAAATCTGTTCGATTAAACTCCATAGTTCCGGTTGCAGATTTAATATCAGATTCTAAGTCGACAAGCGCTGTAAAGACAATAGGTTTCGTAACAGACTTAACAGTTAAATCGCCAGAGATTTCCATATTATATTTTCCATTAGATTTTTTTTCTAAAATCTTTGAACTGTTTATTTTTAAAGATGCTGTAGGAAAGCGTTCAACATGGAAGAAGTCTTCGCTTCTTAAATGACCAATTAAATATTCTTTTTTACTATCTGGAAGATCAATATTTATCATAGATGTCATATTAATTACAACATTTCCAGTAATTTTATTGTCTTTTTCTAAATAAAGGTTTCCTGCTTTTATTTTTAGATTCCCATTATGATTCTTATTAACAAATTTTAGTCCACCTTTCCATTCTAAAGTGCTAACTCTGCGATTAAGTATGATACTAGGAGCAGTAGTGGTATCGCCACGTCTCATTTGTTTGCGTTGTGTGACTTGTGGATTAAGATCAACCTTGCGTTCAACTTGCCTGCTTTTTCCAACACTTTTAAGAACTTCTTTTTCATCGGCTGATTGCGCCATTAATGGAATCATTATAACGCATAGTGTTAATAATACTTTTTTCATTAAAGTCCTTTGTTTGCTTTTAAATTTTTATCTAATAAATTGATGTGCAAAAAATTACTATATATATACAATTCATACAATTAAATTTAATATCAGGAGGCGTGGCAGAGCGGTTGAATGCACTGGTCTTGAAAACCAGCAAGGGTGAAAGCCCTTCAGAGGTTCGAATCCTCTCGCCTCCGCAATGAATAAACCTGTCGTCAGATTTGCTCCAAGCCCAACTGGGTATCTTCATATTGGGGGAGCAAGAACAGCACTATTTAATTGGTTATATGCCAAGAAAAATGGTGGAACATTTCTTCTCAGAATTGAAGATACTGACGTAGAAAGATCAAAAGCAGAATATATTGATCAAATTACCGATGCTTTAAGTTGGCTAGGATTTGATTGGGATAATAATGTTGTTCTGCAATCAAAGAATAAATCGCGACATAAAGAAGTAGTCAATCAAATGATTGAAGCGGGAACAGCTTATCGATGCTTTTTATCCAAAGAAGAGTTAGATACATTGCGTCAAGAATCAGAAAAAAAGAAAGAGCTATTTCGCGTTCCAAAGACATATCGAGATTATTCTTTAGATCAACAGCAAGCCTTAATAGATGAAGGCAAAGCTTTTACAGTGCGCTTAAAAATACCTAATGGTATAACAGAATTTTCAGATTTGGTATACGGCACTATTAAGGTTGATAATAAAGAATTAGATGATTTTATTATTGCAAGATCTGATGGATCTCCAACCTATAATTTTGTGGTAGCTATCGATGATTCAAATATGAATATTTCTCATATTATCAGAGGGGATGATCATTTAGCAAATACTCCAAAACAAATATTGGTTTATAAAGCATTGGGGTTAGCAATTCCTATATTTGCTCACCTACCAATGATCTTAGGGGCAGATAAGAAAAGATTAAGTAAAAGACATGCAGCAACAAATGTACAAGAGTATAAAGACAAAGGATTCACTCCAACAGCAATTATTAACTATCTTTCTTTGTTAGGATGGAATCCAGATTCAGATCAAGAAATATTTGATATAAATGAACTCATTAGTGCTTTTAATTTTAATCAAGTTCAGAAAAAACCTGCCACTTTTGATGAAAAGAAATTATTATGGGTTTCTGGTCAGCAAATGGTGAGAATGGAAACAAGTGCTGCTGTGAAAGAAATAGAATCTTTAGATAGTAATTGGGGTATAAATCAAGACAGTAAATATAAAAATGATGTCATCGCTTTAGTAAAGGATCGATCAAAAACATTAAATGATTTAATTGAAATTTCAGATATTTTCTTTAAAGAAACCATTTCATACGATCAAGATATGAGTCAAAAAATATTAGATGATAATGCCATGCAAGTAGTAAAAGATTTACATGAAGCTTTAAACATAGAAGATAATTGGAGAAAAGATGCACTCGAGTCTATTTTTGACAATTTAATGATTCAACATGAGTTAGACTTAGGAAAGCTTATTAAGCCTGTACGATTTGCATTAACCGGTCTTGGTTATGGACCTGGAATTTTTGATATGATGATTTTACTTGGAAAAGATAGATGTTTGAATCGTTTATCTGAAGCAGTTAAATTATAGTTATGTATCGTTTATTTTTTTTATTTCTTTTTATCAGTACCCTATTTTCTCAAACTAATTTTCCAAATAGTAAGGTGCAATTAATTGATAATAAAAGTATTAATCTTCATAATTTAACTTCTGAAGTATCATTTGTTAGTTTTTGGGCAACATGGTGTCTACCATGTCTGAAGGAGATTGATAAGTTGAATGAATTTATTGATGACTATGAGAATGTATCAGTTATTTTAATCAATGAAGACAGACCTGGAGATAAAGCTAAAGTAAAAAGCTTTATTCGTTCAAGAAAATACCCTATTGATGACAATTACCATGTCGTATTTGATTTCGATAAAAAATTGTCTAGACAGTTTAGCGCTGAGCCTATTCCGTTGACTCTCATACTTAAAGACAATAAAGTTGTTTATCGTAAAAGAGGTTTTTATGTTGGCGATGAAGTTGAGTTGAAAAGACAATTAGGGGAAGCATTAAGTGATTAAGAAAATATTTGTCATTACAGTTCTATTTACATCTGCTTATAGCCAAGTGGACATTTCAAATCAATTATCTGCACGATATGGTGATAGCGATAATGATTATAATTATAATGAAATATATCTCGATACAAAATTATCTCTTAATCGAGAAAATTATCGATTAGAATCAATTCTTAATTTTGAAGTCAGTGACCCTCCCGAAATTGGATTAAATGCAAATGGCCTAGATGGATATTTATTTGGATTCTATAATGATAAATTTTCATTTGAAGTTGGTGATATACATCAAACATGGGGAAGAGGATTGTTGTTGAATCAGCTAGATTTCCAAAATTTAGATTTTGATACAGGTTCAAGAGGATTAGGTATGCAATTTAATTATGAGGGAAAAATTTTAAATATTATTATGGGCGACACTAGTAGTAGAAAGAGCACCACAGTTTTGGGTAATTACGATCCAAGAGTGCCCAACTATTTTATAGATCAGTTTATTTACGGAGCAGATTTTAGTTTAGATATTGCAAAATTTAATATAGGAACAGCTTTCTTGCTTGTAGATGAAAAAGAGAGATCTTTATCTCATATTTTAACGAATGTGCGCATAGATAGATCACATAAATCTGGTGAATTCTTTATGTCTATTGTTAATAAAGTCTCTGAAAAGGATTCTGGACAAAACTATTTGCCACCAGCAATTGTTTATCCTAAAAAAGATGGTGGAGGTGTTTATCTGTCCAATACCAATTATTTCAAAAATTGGGCATTAACTTCTAGTTATCGAAAGTTTACAATCGATGTAAATGATCCAGTGATTCGATATAATATCGTAGATAATTATAGTCAAGCATTAGATATTCAACGTTCACCAAGCGGTTTTTATCAACATACATTTAGATTGTTAAGTAGAACTTCAAAAGAAGTAAATCTTAATGATGAAGTAGGTGTAGAAATTCAGTTATTAGGCCCTATTAATGATAATACAAATATTGCAGTTAACTATATGAAATCAAGTAGTTCAAAACAATGGTATAATGGATTAGGGGTACTAGCCGGCGATTGGTTTAGCGATAACAATTCTTTGCCTTCAGGTAGTCAAGATTCATATCCATTTGAAGAGATATTTATTGAGTTGAGCGGATACAGTCCAAAAGGCAATATTTTTTATAAAGTTGGTATGGATTTTCAAGATCAAGTATTCAATGTTTTATCTAATTCAGGCGAAGTAAAATCTTTTGAAATAACTGAATCATTTACATTGCCATTTCTAGTAAATGTTGCTGTAAATCCGTTATGGAATGTTGAAGTGCAATTGGAGTTACAAAAACTTAAGACAGGATTTGATACTACAATCGTATCCGATGTTGATGGGATAGAAGATAATTATTCTTTTAATTCATTACTATCGGAAGAGTATCAAAAAAATCTATTCTTAGCATTATCAGCAAATTATAACCAAAAATGGTCTTTTAATCTTTCTCATGAATCAACCAATAGCGATGAGTCATTGCTTGACAGTGGTCAGGATGAATCTTTTGATAGTTCTAATGATTGGAACTCAGTATCTCTGGCATATAAGTTTAATTCTGATCATATGCTTGAATTATTTTATGGTTCTATTCGCGGTGGACTTGATTGTACAAATGGTGTATGTAGATATATACAAGCATTTGATGATGGCATAAGGATTGACTACAGTCGTAATTTAGATTAAATTTATTTAGTTTGAAGAAAATAGGTTTATTTCAGAAGGAAAACACAAAATGAAGAATTATAAAAAACTTTTAATGATAAGCATAATTAGTTCCATGTTTATTTTATCATGCTCTAATGGAGGAAGCAGTGTTAATGCTTCTACCGATAACACTTCAGAACCTGGCGGTAACGATGGTAGCGCAGTGAATGTTAAATCTAAAGTACTTATGGAGTTATTCACTTCAACTACATGTGCACCTTGCTTTCCACAGAACACGACTTTAAATAATTATTTAAATCCAGAATCTTCGGTTTATGCAGGTGATTTAGCTGATGATTGGATTATATTACGATACCATGTATGGTGGCCACAAGCAGGCGATCCTTATTATACTTGGAATACTGCTCCCATAATCAATCGTGAGGGTTATTATGATGTAGGATATGTTCCTCATATGTATACACAAGGATGGACTGATTCTGGTAGTACTGCAGCCACATGGAGAACACATGCAAGAGCAGCGGTTGACGGCGTAACACCTTTTAATGTTCAAATAACTGGAACAAGAAATGGTTATAATCTTAGTGGAAATGTTACGGTCACTTCAGCTGGAGATGTAAATAATCTTGGATTTAAATTGTATGTTACAGTAACTCATGATAATTCACAATATCAAGCACCCAACGGTCAAACCGTATTTGATCAAACATTTATTGATTTCTTAACACTTGATAGTTCTTCTGAGGTAGTATCTTATGGAGAGCCATTAAATCTAGGCGTAGGTGAAACTTATACAAAAAATTATAATTGGACATTAGACAGTAATTGGCCAAACAATTCAAATGTTTCTTGGAGCGCAGAAGATTTAACTCTTGTTGCTTTCGTTCAATTTGATAATAGCGGACCTAACGAGAAAAAAATCTTCCAGGTTGAAAATCTAAATTTTGATTAATAAGTTCCCGGACCTTATCTACATATGCGCCCGTAGCTCAACTGGATAGAGCGTCTGGCTACGGACCAGAAGGTTGTGGGTTCAAATCCTTCCGGGCGTACACATGTCTATTGAAAATCAATTAGGAGCTGTTTCTCATGAAGATTGGATGCGAAGAGCTTTAAGTATCGCATCTAAAGGAATGAGAGAAGATGAAGTGCCAATCGGCGCTATTGTCGTATATAAGAGTAAAATAATCGGACAAGGCTATAACCAATGTGAGTCTTTAAATGACTCTACCGCACACGCAGAGATGTTAGCAATTACAGCAGCATCTAATACTATAGGAGATTGGCGTTTAAATGAATGCAGTCTTTATGTTACAAAAGAACCATGCTCTATGTGTGCTGGCGCTATTATCAATAGCCGCATTGATGCCCTTTATTTTGGATGTTATGATGAAGACTTTGGTGCTTGTGGTTCAAAGTTAGATATTTGCGGAAATCCCACCTTTAAAACCCCTAGTGTTGTCAGAGGGAATGTATTAGGTGGAGAATCGCTCGTATTGATTCAAGATTATTTTTTTAAGAAGAGAAAAAAGAAAAAAGATTTAGAATTTTAATTAAAGTAAATGCGGTAAAATGGCTTTTCTATTCTTCGGATAATTCTCAAATGTTTTATTATACCACTTATGACCAGCTAGAGCTCTTGGAACAAGATTTGCTATAGTCCATACCGCAAAAGATAAACCAGCTAAAGACCATGTCATTAAAGCAAACGCGATCCATTCTATAATTTCTCCTAGATAATTTGGATATGAGACATATCTATACATAAAACCATGAGGAATATGATAGCCTTTTTTATTAGACCTTAGGCGTAATAAAATATTATCCGATTTAATATTGATAGTAGCTCCTACAAAAAATAGTATAATGCCTAATATAAAATTCCATTCATATACATATTCTAATGGATATGCTTGTATAAAGCCTAGATAGTATCCATTGATAAAGCCATTCACGGTATTGAACATAAGTGCTAGAAAGATAATTAAAAGTGGCATTTTAGATGGATTTTTCTGTCTAATGGGATAGATAATACCACGATTAAAATAATGGCCTATCCATAGCATAAAAAATATATATGAGACCAGACTTTTTTCTATAGGTCCGGTTAAGAAAAAGTAACCAATCATAATCGGTGACATCATTTCCATAATCACCCATCCTAATTGACTGGGAATCATAATAAAGAACCAAGAGCCCCAATTTGATTTAGAAAATTTACCGTATGGTGCAGGTATCTTTAATAAAACAAGGAAGGTTATAAATCCTAATAAAAACCAATAATCTATTCCTGTTTGATAAATTTGTAACATCGATAATAATTTATGGGTAATATTGATTCGTTCAAAGAGCGTTTATGATTAATAAAACAATTATAGTAACAGGGGCAACCGATGGGATAGGCTTAGAAGCAGCCACTAAGATAGCTGCTCTTGGAAACCGCGTAGGTTTAGTTGGTAGAAATCCAGAAAAAGGTGCAAAAGCAATTGAACGTATTACAAGCTTAACTGGAAATAATAAGCTTGATTTCTTTCAAGCAGATTTAAGTTTGGTATCTGAAATTCATAAGCTTTCTCAAGAAATTAAAAATAAATATTCCGAACTTAATGTGTTACTAAATAATGCTGGAGGAGCAAGTAAAAATAAGGTTATTACTTCAGAGGGGCTTGAAAAAACATTTGCAACTAATCAGATGAATTATTTTACGCTTACGACCAACCTCATGGATATGTTGTCAGTATCTGAAGGATCTAGAGTGGTTAATGTTGCATCCAATGCTCATATTGGTACCACTATTGATTTTGATAATATTAATGCTGAAAAAGGTTATTCAGCTTGGAAGGCATACTGTATTTCAAAATTAATGAACATAATGTTTACATATAGGCTGGCAGAAATGCAGGATAAAGTTACAGTGAATGCATTACATCCAGGGTTTGTTGATACAAACATAGGAGGAAACGAAGGATCTGTAATTAAGAGCATTGTTAAATTTGGATCAAAACTTTTTGCAAGAACGGTAGAAAATGGAGCAGACTCAAGTATTTATCTTAGCACTTCAGATGAAGTAAACGATGTTTCTGGAAAATATTTTTTTAAATGTAAGCAAATAAAATCATCAAAAGCATCTTATGATAAAGAACAGTGGAATCAAGTGTGGAATTTATGTGAATCTTATAAGGAGAAACTATCATAATGAAACAAAGAATTCTTATGCGTTCAGAGTATAATTTTTTTAGTACTGCATCAACTAGATGGAGAGATATGGATACGCTAGGACATATTAACCATACAGTATATTTAGGTTTGTTAGAGACAAAGCATAAAGAATTTATGAATCATCTTGATAGTAGTAATGAGCATGAGTTTGGTTTGCAAAGTACAGCAGCAGGTTTGTTGGCTTCGATGAAAGTTATGTATATAAAGCAAGTTCATCATCCTGCGAAACTTGATATAGGGTATCGTATTACCAGGATAGGTTCTAAGAGTTATGATGTTCATCAAGGTATCTTCCTAAAAGAAGATGATGAACCTGCATTTCAAAGTATCCATACATTTGTAATGTTTAACTTTGTAGAGCAAAAATCAATTCTCGTAGGAGATCTTATTAAGAATAATTTAAGAGAAGTAAAATGATTACACTATTATCTCCATCAAAAAAACT
>Ga0310120_10000043_pt1 | contig 88431 bp, 88 predicted proteins | sample CB27_AW_983_MG_FD_203506 | JGI IMG/M metagenome (GOLD analysis project Ga0310120, IMG submission 203506) | Marine microbial communities from Western Arctic Ocean, Canada - CB27_AW_983 | ecosystem: Environmental > Aquatic > Marine > Oceanic | place: Canada: Western Arctic Ocean | collected...
TAGCACCAAAATGCGCCAGCGATGGCTTGCCGCTGTGCTGCTGCACTGCGAGCAACAGTTCAAACGAGTAAAGGGGTACGCATCCATCGGCGAAGTGGTTGCGGCCATCGATGCGATCCAACGAGAGGACGCGGTGCCTGAGGCCGCGTAGGGTCAGGGGCGTAGATCTGAAATGACCAGGAGTCACTTATGACGGTTTCAACTGATTCCTTGACATCCTCCGATGTAATCCCCGGCCTTCGAAGTCGAGAACGAGGCGACCGGAACGCTGAAGCAAAGAAGCCCGCCTTTTGTCTTCGGCTTTCCGATGAGCTTCTCGACGATGACTTCGAGAAGCCTCTGCGCATAGGGCTCGCCCGCATTCACGAGCCCGTGCCGCATCGGCCGCCGCGTCTCGGCGTTGAACATGTTCGCAAACTTGAAAGCGCCGTTGCCATAGACGACGAGATGTCCGTTCTCACGCACGAAATCAATGCTGTTTTGATCGAGGGTCTGTTCGGTGAAACGGGATTTCGGAAGCTCGATGAAGGCGTTGAGCTCGGAGCTCGCGCTCACACCCTTTCCGTTCGGACGCACGGCGACGACAGTACTCGTCCCGAGGTCGAGTCGGATGGGCTTCGCGGATCTGGAAGAGGTCTGCTTGCGAACAGGAGCCGCGGGACGTTTCTTCAACGCTGCTTTTTTTCGAGACTTACGGATAGCGATTTTCGTGATTCCTATCCCCTGCTAAATTTGATAATTTGACAATGTCGCTGAAGAGAGGGAACTCTCCAAAGGCACCGGAACGGTCCCGGTCAAGTTTCTAAATCAAAGTGAGCAGGGAGCTTAGATAAAAATCCAGGAAAAAAGGTTAGCGCTGTAACGGGTTTTGTGTCAAGACCTTGAGAATCTGCTTTATTGTAGCACTCCGTTAAACTTCTGTTCGGCCGAGGCGGTCTAACCTAGTAGGACAGACGACCGCGGTTGGACATCTGGGGGTGTAGCTGAGATGCTTTCGATAGTGCACGAGCCGGAGGACGAGATGAAAACCTTCGAGGAGCTAGTGCGCGAGCATCGAGGTCGGATCTACGGAATCTGCTACCGCTACGCGGGGAACCCGGCGGATGCCGATGACCTTGCTCAAGACGTCCTCCTGAAGGTCTATCGTGCTCTGCCGACGTTCCGTGGCGACGCGAGCCTCGCGACTTGGATTTATCGTATCGCGGTCAACACTTGCTTGAACTGGATCTCGGCGCGCAAAGGAAGAACGGACGAGCTGCCAGCGGACCTCGTCGACAAGGGCCTCTCGCCGGAAGAACGACTCGCCAAGCGGGAAGTCACGAAGCTCGTGCAGGCGGCGATTCGGAAGCTCCCGGATCGACAGCGGATGACGCTCGTATTGCGCGTCTACGAAGAGTTGACGCACAAGGAGATTGCAGAGGCGATGAGTTGTCCCGTGGGGACGGCGAAGGCAAATTTCTTTTTTGCGTTGAAAAATCTCAGGAAACACCTCGGGAAAGCCGTCGATTCCGCTGGCACGAGAATCGTATAGTCTTGGCATGGTGAGACGATGACCGATCGAAACGAACATCTTGCTCCCGACGTGTTCGTGGACTTGCTCGAAGCCGCTCCCGTCGATGCGTCCCACCGGCAGCATCTCGCGGCGTGTGCGCATTGCCGAGCCGAGCTCGACGAGCTTCGAGGGACCCTTTTGCTGTTTCGTCCTAGTGAGACCCCGAGCGTGCAGACGGTTGGCCGAAACGGCCACTGGCTCTCTTGGGTCGCGGTGGCGGCCGCGGCTCTCGTCGCGACGGTAGGTTTCTACTGGAGGTTCGACGTCTCGGAACCGGTGGCTCCCAAAGCGGTGGCGATCGAGCAAATGTTGCCGCCTTTGGAACGAGATGCGGAATTTCAGCTCCTTTTGGTTTTGACGGAGGCTCTCGGCGACGAATGGGACCCGGAGGAGGCTCGGGCCTTCGAGGTCGAGCCCGGTCTTGATCCGGGCGATTGGACGGCTTCAGAACGTCGCCGTTTCGTCGAGAAGCTCACTGAAGAATGGAGGTCTCGCTCGTCATGAAGAGACTCGTTTGGTTTATCGCGCCGCTGGTTATCCCAGTCACTTTTGTCGCTTCCGTCAATGCGCAGGAGCGCGATTCTGGACCGAACCGCGACGAGGTCGAGGGCATGATGGACGCCTATATCCTGAGCAAGCTCCAGGACGGTCTCTCGCTGACCGACGAGCAATTTGGGACGATGGTCGTCGCCCAGAAGAAGCTTCAGGACACGCGCCGCAATTATCGCCAGGGCCGCATGACCCTCCTGCGTCGGATGCGCCAAACGCTCCGGCGCGACCAAGCGAGGGAGGATGAGCTCACTCATTTGCTTGACGAGCTCGACAGCCTCGAAATCGAGTTCTCGCAGAGCCAGAGAGCACGTTACGCCGCGATTGATGAGATCCTCGAGATCCGCCAGAGGGTCCGCTACCGTATACTCGAGGCGGAGATCCAGCGCCGGCTCACGCAGCTCATGCGACAGGTGCGTGGACAAAGGCGCGATCCGCCCCGCCGGTTCGAGTAGCCTTGTCTCGTGGCGTTGGCTAGAGGGTTTGGACGAACGGGGAATTTCTAACTGAGCAATATTAGGAAAAGCGAGCCAGTTAGTTAGTTAGAGACCAGCGATGCGCTGCGCTTCCTCGAGGTCGGCGGGTGTGTTGATGTTTTTCAGACATAGGTCTTTGGGGTCCAGCGTGCGAAGGGCCTCGCCCTCCAGGTAGTGCGTACGGACGGAGGCGACGAAGTCTCGCGCGGCGAGCTCTTGTTGTTTCAGACGACGCTCGAGATTGGACAGGCACGACGTTCGATAGACCGCGCACACAGCGACGGGCCGGCCGGAGACGTCTTTTGGAACGACGGCATCATGCGATGCCGTGAGTGCCGCACAGAGGCCCCTCAGGAAGCGCTCTGTGACGAAGGGGAGGTCGCAGGCGACGACGAGGACAGCAGGGACTCTCGAGGTTGCGAGGGCGGCGTGAATGCCCGCAAGCGGCCCGAGTCCAGGCTCGAGGTCGGGCTGCTGATCGTAAGGTGTTGTCGTGACGTTACTTATGCCTGTATCTGTATGGTTCGAACCCACTAAGCGCAGGCGCTCGACTATCGGGGAGACCGCGTCCACAACCCGTTCGAGCATTAGCCGTCCACCAACCATGAGACCGGATTTGTCGCGTCCCATTCGGCGGCTCCGACCGCCTACGAGGATGGCACCTTCGAGCTGAATCATGGGACTTTGGGCCGACAAGTTCCGATGCTACACTCGTCCGCAGAAACTCCAAAATCCTATGATAGCTCTGTGCCAAGTTCTTAGGCAAAGCCCTCACGGTGGGCATCGTTGGATCGGGGCGTCGACCTCGTGGGGCGTTCTGCCGAAATGAAAGAAGTTCAGGTCGAGCGCCTTTTCGTGACCAGCCTTCAAAAGGCTATTGAGGAGCATGCGCCCGAGGAGCTCGAGGTCTTGAGCCAGTGGTTCGACCCCTCGACGCGTCAAACTCACTTTCACGTTGCGACCGTGGTCGGCGCGGTGGGCTACTTGCGTCGTAATCCGACGCTCTACGCCAAAGTGATCGATGCGGCGGGCCGGAACGCGCTTATGGTGACTTCTCCCAGATTGAACGGCGGCTTCTAGAAAGCTTGCCTCGCTTCGGCCGTGAGCGGCTCGTGAAGCACCTTCTCCATTCGGGCCTCCGGAGCATCCACAAAGACGCGCAGCTGGTAGTAAAACGGGATGGCGAGAAGCTCCTGCTGAATTTAGGGAATTCATTGTTCTGCCATACGCCGGCGGAGAATGGCGGCCAGAAGCGTGGCCACTTCTATGCGGGCCTCTTTGCGGGGCTACTCGAGAAAACGGACATCCACTGCTACTCGGTTACTGAAGCGAGTTGCCGGGGCCAGGGTGACGACGAGTGCCGATTCGAAACGCTTCTGAAGCGCTCGCAAGCGGCCTAGTTCTCCCTCCCTCGACTGCTCTTGTCCCCGGTCTTTTCAAACCGCACCCCGCGCAGTATGCTTGATGGGTGGCTCAACTCGGAAAGCGAATAGCTCATAGCGAATCCAGAACTAAAATGAAGCGAATTCTGCTCGTCGTTCTGATTACCTGGTGTTGTGTCGCTGGCGCTGTCAGTTCAGAACAAATGGACGAGGCTCAGATGGCCGCGGCTCTCGATCAGCTTGGCCAGCTCTTGGGGCTCGCTCCGGTCGAGCCGGCCGAGCTCTTACTGAAGGTCGAGAAAATTGGAGAGCTTCGTTTCCTTCAAACGGTTCCCATCGATTTCATGTCGCGGGAAGAGCTAACGCAATATCTCCGCGAGCTGTTCGATGAAGAGTACCCGGTCGAGTTCGCCGAGCGAGAAGAGCGCGCTCTTCGGGGCTTCGGTTTTCTCGAGGACGGGCAAGACTTGAGAACGATTCGCGAGAAGGTGCTCAACGAGAACATTGCGGGTTTTTACGACGAGCGCCCAGGCGTCAAGAAACTTTTCGCCATTTCGTCAGGGCGCACCCTGGGCGTGATGAATCAGCTCATACTTTCCCACGAGCTGCGGCATGCGGTGCAGGATCAGCATGTGGTGATCCGCGAGAAGCTGATAGTGGATAGCGACTACGACGATCGCCGGCTTGCGGCGCTCTGCTTGTTCGAGGGGGACGCGTCTGTGCTGATGGAGCAGTATCTGACGTCGGGCGTCACCGAGAACATGCCCGAGAGGGCGAATCTATTCCAGGTTCTCGATCAAGGCTTGAGCGGTGCGGACATCGCCGAGATGTTGGGGGTAGGACCCGCTCTAAAGACGGCGCCTCCCATTGTGCAGGAGCAGCTTGTCGCTCCGTACACGCAAGGCCGAGCGCTCGCCATGGCCGCCTACAAGAAAGGCGGATTCGCGCTACTGAACGAGCTCATGGAGCGTCCACCGCGCTCGATGGAGCAAGTGCTCCATCCGGAGAAATATCTGGACGGGCCGGGGAGTGCGGATGAGCCCGTTCCGGTGCATCTCTTTGAGACACGCGACGCCGAGGTCGATTTCGAAGGGCGCCTCGGCGAGTTTCTCATCCAAGTGCTTCTGCGCGGCGGTCCCGCGAGAGCCCAGGCCAACGCCGCGGCCGCAGGCTGGGGCGGGGATGCTTTCGCTGTCCTGCGCACGAGCGAAGGCTTTCGGCTCGTCTGGCGTAGCGTTTGGGACAGCGTCGAAGATGCGCGGGAGTTCGAGTCCGCGCTAGTAACGCACATGGATGGGAGCATCGGGAACGCGTTCTACGAGCTCGAGTCGAGCGGCAAGGAAGTGTTGTTCGTTCGTTCGCAGTTTCGCTGAATCAACGCGGCGCCGACTTCTCCATCATCACTTTGCCGTCGCCCTCGAGACGGAGGTTCACACCCGCTTCGGGTCCCGGCTGCATGATCTTAGCGAGCGCTTCGTCTTGGACGAGCGTGGGTCTCAGGTTCCCAGACCATGAAATCAGGCTGGCGCTCGACACGTTGACGAGGTAGTCCTCTTGAACCGTGATGACGAGGGGGCTGGTCGCGACCGAGAGTGCAATGATCCCGGTGCCTTTGACCATGAGCACGTGCAAGCCACTAGAAGGTTCGCTATCGGTTTTCTCGATGACGGCGTAGTGCGGCGTGAGGTTCTCCTCGCATGCCAGCAGGTGGGATGGTTCGACGAAGATCTCCTCGTCGTCGATTTGTAGCACGGTGATGCCGCGTTGACGATCGGTCAGAAGCAGCTTACCCGTGCCGCTAACGATGACGAGCGCGGGGGCTGTTTCTTCCCCTCGTGGTTTGACCCAAAACGTTAGATTGCCGCTATAGCTGTAGATCGTGCCTTGCTTGATGAACACTTTCCCGAAGAAGTTGACCTCCATGAGGTTGTTCTCGAGGTAGCGGAATGTATCTTCACGCCGGCGCATCTGCGACCGGCCGCGGGATTCGTTCTCGTGACCGGCGGTACGCCAGTGGATGTGGTGCGGGTGGCCCTGCGCATCCGAGTCTCCGATCGAGACAGGTTGGGCGGGTGGGATGTTCGCGGAGAGGGCGCTTTCGCGCCGGTCGCCGTGGCGACGATCGGCGAACAACTCCGAGCTCGCCCGTTCTGGAACCTTCTTTTTTGCGGCATCCTCGAGCGGCGGATCGGGCACGAGAGGCTCGGTTAGCCGCAGTTGGGTGCCTTTCGAGCTGGGTATCGTCTCCGCAGCGGGAGGGGTCTCGTTGTTCGGGGCAATTTTGTCGAGGGTCTCCTCGATGACCGCCTAGTCTTCGGCCGAAAGAACTACTTCTTGCGTCTCTATGACGTTGGGTTGTGGGGGCGGCGGACCCCCTATCTCGAGGTTAGGAGACGTTTCGTCGGTCAGTCTTCCGGGGTCTTGCGGCGGTCTACCTTTGAGGAGCCCTTTTTGGAGCGCGGTCAAGAAGCGGCAGCGATCGATGTGGTCGACGTTGATCTTCTTGAGTGTATCCGGAGCTTGCATGCCCCCGGTCGTGCCGGCTTCCATGTCAGACATCGCCGCTGAAATAGTCCGCGGAGGATTCGTTTCGTCGGGGTTTGTCGGGACGTCGTCTCCTGGACAGCTGGCGCGGTCCGCTCAGCCGTTTCAGCCTTCTCAGGAGCGCGTTCGCGATCGATTTTCTCTTGCACCCGTTTGACCATGATGTTGGCCCCGGCTTTTCGATACTGGAAGCTAGAGTTGTAGTACTGGCGTTTCTTCGCGTAAATATTGCCGAGGTAGAAATGCGTTTTCTGATTGTCGGGCTTGAGCTCGAGAGCTCGAAGGAAAATGGCTTCCGCGTTGTCCAGATCGCTCATTGTGAAGCACACGAGTCCCAAGTTGAAGTGAAGGGTATAGGATTCGGGGTTGAGCTCGATGAGCTTGCGATAGACGCCGTCGGACTCCTTGTACTTCTCCTGCTTGAAATAGGCGAGGCCGAGGAGGTTGATGACCGAGTCGTCGTCAGGCCGAAGACGGCGCGCCTCTTCGAGCTGCTCGGCCGCGTCGATGAAATTCCGTCGGTCGAAATGCTCGCGCCCGCGGTTCAGATGTACCAGGAACAAGCCCTGGTCGAACGGTGTCGACGATTGGTTGGCCATAAGAGACAGCTCAGATAACCGTATCGGGTGAGGGAAACCGGAGCTCGGTAATACTATCTCATTCTGGGGGGGGGCTGGCACGCGCTCAAGGCTCTAGCACGTCGTAGGGGAAGCTCGAGGGACGCACGCGTGTGATCCGCACCACACCGTCGCTGTCGATGTAGCGGTAGTAAGGAGTATTGGCGACCTCTCGTGGGGTTTTTGGCACTGGTGGGGGCGCTTCGGGAGGGGGAGGCGGGTTGGCTGCGGCAGCGCGCCGCGCCTGGTTCCGCCGCGCGACCTCACCGAGGCTCTCGGGTGCTGCCTCTGCGGGTGGTTGCGCGCTCGTAACCGCGTGTCCGTGAGATTTCGTCACGCGCGCTTGGCCTCCGGGCTGGCCGATGCTGTATACGCGATCGCCTTTGACGATCTGGATCTGGCTGCCAGCGTGATAAATGGCCATCACCTTTGTCACGTAATTCCGGGTCTCGCGATAGGGCGGGATGCCGTTATAACGCTTCACCGGCGTGGCGCCCGCGTTATAAGCTGCGAGTGCGAGTCGAACGTCGCCGAACTCGTTGACGAGACTTCGGAGATGCTCGGTACCGGCACGGATGTTTTGCCAAGGGTCGAAGGGGTTGACCACGCCGTACATGCGTGCGGTGGCCGGCATCAGCTGCATCAGGCCGAGGGCGCCTTTGTTGGATCTTGCGTAGCGATTGAAGGCGGACTCGACGGCGATCACCGCGCGCACGAGTGCGGACTCTACGCCATGGATGCGCGAGGCTTTCAGGATCATCGGGTCATATTGTCCGGTATAGCGCCATATTTTGCTGGCGGGCTCGGCAATCCCATCGGCGATCATTCGCATCCGGTCATCAGAGGGGACGTTCGAGAGAATGAGCACACCGTTATTGTCGGTATAGCCGTAGATCTGGGCTTCGCTGACAGCCGCCGAGCTGAGCCAGGCCAGTGCGAGCAGGTAAATGGTGCCTCTCATGCACGTTGTCCTGAAAGGGCCAGGCGCACGCGATCGAGACCGCGCTCGAGAAGCCCAGGAATACGGTCGGGAAAGCCGCCGCCCGCTTCCGCGCGCTCCGCCTTGCCGCCGCCGCGGCCCTCGATGATGGCGGCGAGCTCCTTGATGAGCTGGTCCGCGCGAATCTGGTCGACGAGGCCTTTCGAGACTTCCACGATGACAGACACCTTGTCGTTGTTGACCGCGGTGGAAATGGCCACCCAAGGCTCGTTCTGGTGCTTCTCCTTGAACATGTCGACGACTTGACGATGTTGCTTCTTTCCATAGCCCTCGAGAGGCGCGGGCGTCCACACTAAAACGTCGCCGATCGTCGTCGTAGCGGCATCGGCGCCGCTCGAGCCGCCGGTTGCGAGCTTCAGCTTGAGCTCTTGCACTTCGCGCTCTTTCCGCTTGAGCTCGTCGCGGAGCCGCGAAGCCGTTTGAGCGAGCTCGCCCGGGCGCGTTTTGAGCGCATGGCTGGCTTCATCGATCAAAGCCCTTTGCTTCTGCCAATGCTCCGTCGCGGCAAGACCGGTCAAAGCTTCCACACGCCGGATACCGGACGCGACCGACGATTCGCTCGTGATGACGAAAGGGCCGGCTTCACCCGTGCGGCGTAGATGGGTGCCACCGCAAAGCTCGAGGCTAAAGTCTGGAATCTCGACGATGCGAACACGGTCACCGTACTTCTCATCAAAAAAGGCCATGGCGCCGCGTGCGAGCGCGTCGTCGAGCGACAGGGTGTCGGTGGAAACATCCAAATCCTCCTGGACCTTCTCGTTCACCCGGCCTTCGATTTGCTGCAACTCTCCGCGCGTCAGAGGCGCGAAATGCGAAAAATCGAACCTCAATCGATTGGGCGCGACGAGAGAGCCGGCCTGCTTGACGTGAGGGCCGAGGGTTTCTCGAAGCGCCGCGTGGAGCATGTGGGTGATGGTGTGGTGCGATGCCGCGCCTTTGCGCGACGTGGCGTCGACACTCGCGACGACTCTTTGGTCCTGTCCAAGGGTCCCTTTGCTCATGCGGACGTGATGGCTCACGAGCTCGCTCACCGGCGACTGTGTGTTCACCACGTCGGCAACACCGTCTGGGCCGGCGAGCACCCCGCGGTCACCGAGCTGGCCGCCGCCTTCGGGATAGAAGGGCGTCTGGTCGAGGAACACTTCACCTTCTTCCCCTTCGCGAAGCTCCGGCACTTCCACTCCGTCTTTCATGATAGCGAGGACGCGCGATTCCGGGATCTGCATTTGCGCGTAGCCGTCGAAGCGCGTCTCGAAGCGCCCGCGTAGCTCGCCGTAAATAGATCGATCGGGCACAGCCACGGCCTTTTTCCACGACTCGCGGGCTTGGCTGCGTTGGCGTTCCATTTCCCGATCGAAGCCGTCGGAATCCACGGTGACGCCGGATTCGGCAGCGATGTCGACGAGCAGGTCAAGGGGCACGCCGAACGTGTCGTAGAGCTTGAATGCATCAGCGCCAGGAAGCTCTTTGCTCTTCGCGACGTCTTCCTGTCTGAGTTTTTCTTCGAGCGCGGCGATACCAGTCGCGAGCGTCGTCGAGAAACGTTCCTCCTCGAATTTCACGACCCGCCGCACGAGTTCGCGCGCGAGCAAGAGCTCGGGGTAGGCGTCCTGCATCTCCTCGATCACATTTTCGGTCAGCTCGTAGAGAAACGGCTCTTCGACCCCGAGCTTTTTACCGTGGCGCATCCCCCGGCGCATGATCTTGCGGAGCACGTAGCCCCTGCCTTCATTGGCAGGCATCACCCCGTCGGAAATCAAAAACGCGCTCGCTCGGACATGGTCGGCGATGACTCGGAAAGAGACGTCGTCCGCGGACGCGCTCCGCTCATAGGTCTTGCCGGTGCGCTTGCCGATGGCGTCTAGCAGCCCGGTGAAGAGGTCGGTGTCGTAGTTGCTGAGAACATTCTGGACGACCACGGCAATACGCTCGAGGCCCATGCCGGTATCGACGCTCGGCTTGGGGAGAGGGTGCAGCTTCTTATCTTCGGTGCGATTGAACTGCATGAAGACAAGATTCCAAATCTCGAGCCAGCGGTCGCACTCGCAAGCGACGCCGAGGCACTCCGTTTCGTTGCAAGGCCATTGATCGCCTTGAAAGAAATGAATCTCCGAGCACGGACCGCAGGGGCCGGTATCGCCCATGGACCAAAAGTTGTCCTTTCGGCCGAGCTCGTGAATGCGTTCGGGCTCGAAATATTTGCGCCAAAAATCGTAGGCCGCGTCGTCGCGCGGCACGTCGTCATCGCCCTCGAAAATGGTGACGGCGAGCCGCTCGGGATCGAGCTTTAGCTCGTCGACGAGAAATTCCCACGCGAAGTCTACGGCTTCTTTCTTGAAGTAGTCGCCGAAGGAAAAATTACCCAGCATCTCGAAAAAAGTGTGATGCCGCGCGGTGACTCCGACATTTTCGAGGTCGTTATGTTTCCCGCCGGCTCGGACGCATTTTTGAACCGTTGCCGCCCGGTTGTAATCGCGGCTCTCGAGGCCTAGGAACACATCCTTGAACTGATTCATACCCGCATTGATGAAAAGCAGGGTCGGGTCGGAAATAGGAACGAGCGAAGAGCTCGCGACGACACGATGCCCTTTTTGGGCAAAGTAGTCGAGGAAGCACTTTCGGATGTCTTTAACCTTCATGATACTCATGTCGGATTCAAATTTTTGTCGATTCTAACCCTTCAGTATCCCCGAAATCGTGGCTCGATACCAATTCATGAGAGGTCTCCGGCGTGAATCCCCTCGCCAGCAGGTGTCGATAAGCGCGCGCTTTGCGTCTTGCGGGGGAAAGAGCCCTCCGCTCGCCAGCGAGAAAACGGAGGAACGCGCGCTCACCGGCCTCGCGCTCTCCGAACGGGAACACCTCGGCGAGCGCCGCCTTGATGTGTTGGTCGGCGAGTGCCAGCGCTTTTAGCGCGGTCTCGACGCGTGCGGGGCCCCAGCGCCGACGCTCCGCTCGCTCGCGCGCGAAATCGCGCGCGAAAGCCACATCGTCCAAATAGCGCTGTTTTCGAAGAACATCGATCGTTTTGACGATCTTGTCGTCGGGATAGCCGGCACGAGCCATCTTACGCGTAAGCTCGCCTTCGCTATGGGCGCGGCGAGAGAGCCGTCTCAGCGCAAAGTCGCGTGCTTTGGCCTTGGGGCGTTTGGGAACGGGCTCGACAGGATCATCAGGTGAGCTCGAACTCGCTTCCTCCACCGGCACCGCCCTCGTCCATGAAGTGGGTCATGCTGCGTTCCATCTCCTCTTGAGCTAGGTCGCTCGTCGTCTGGATGCCCTGGATCTTGAGCTTGAACTCGTCCGGGTTGCTAGCGCGCCTCAAGGCCTCATCGTAAGTGATGAGGTCTTTCTTGTAGAGATTGAAGATGGATTGATCGAAGGTCTGCATTCCGTACTGGGAGACGCCTGCCGCGATCGCCTCGTGGATGAGCTTCGTTTTGTCTTTGTTGATGATGCAGTCACGGATGAACGGGGTGGTGATCATTACTTCTGCGGCGGGAACGCGGCCATGCCCGTCCGAGCGCGGGATCAGTCGCATGGACACGACGGCTTTCAGGACACCGGCGAGCTGCAGTCGAATTTGTTTCTGTTGGTGCGGTGGGAAAACAGCGATGATGCGGTTGACCGTTTCCGTGACATCGACGGTGTGGAGCGTCGAGAGCACCAAATGGCCCGTCTCTGCGGCCGTTATGGCAGTCTCGATGGTCTCGTAGTCCCTCATCTCACCGACGAGTATGACATCGGGGTCCTGGCGCACGGCGCTCCTGAGCGCTCCCGCGAAGGTCTTCGTGTCGAATTCGACCTCGCGCTGGTTCACGATCGACTTTTTGTCGCGGTGGAGAAACTCGATCGGGTCTTCGATCGTCATGATGTGCTCGCAGCGATGCGAGTTGATGTAGTCGATCATTGCGGCGAGCGTGGTGGACTTTCCCGAACCGGTCGTCCCGGTGCAGAGGAGGAGGCCACGGGTTTCTTGCGAGATCTTCTCGAGCACGAGCGGCAGGCCGAGCTCTCGGATCGTGAGAATCTTGACCGGGATGACGCGAAGGACGAGGCCCACGGTGCCGCGCTGCTGGAATACGTTGGCTCGAAAACGTCCGAGACCAGGAACACTGTAGGCGATATCGATCTCGAGATCGTCCTTGAACTTTTGTTTCTGACGGTTACTCATGATCGAGAACGCCATCGCGATGGTGTCCTCTTGCATCAACCCCTTCATTTCCACCAGCGGGACGAGCTCCCCGGCAACACGAATGACAGGATGGCTTCCCACCTTGAGGTGCAAGTCGGAGGCCTTGCGCTCCGATGCGACTTTTAGCAAGTCGTTAATGTGCATGTTCTGTTCCTGCTTCTGGTGAGGTTATGTCGACGACATAGACCGGGTGGACCGAATAGGGAACACGAATCCGGTAGTGCTCGTTTGTGCTGAAAAAGATTCGTCTGCGGATATGCTAGGTAAAAACCCTTGTATTGTCAACACATCGAGCGATCGATAGCCCGAGGGCCGAGCCGAGACAAAGCGGATGTTATACTGCGCGCCGCTCAAATGTTTCTCCTCGGACAACAACTCGGCAAGTACGAGATCCTCAGGACTCTCGGGAGCGGGGGATTCGGTACGGTCTATCTCGTCCGCGATACGTGGATCGATAAGAAAGTCGCGATCAAAGTGCCGCACAAGCAAAATGGTGAGTTCGACGAGCTGCTGCGGGAGCCGAGGCTGCTTGCGGCGCTAGACCACGCGAACATCGTTCGCATCGTCACCGCCGAGAAAGCCGACGACTATTTCTTTATCGTGATGGAGTTCGTCGCAGGTGAGAGTCTCGAAGCGATGATCGAGCGTGAGAAAGGCCTCGGAATCGAGCCAGCGACCGACTTCGCGCGCCAACTTGCTACGGGTGCCGAATATGCCCACGCTCAAGGTGTTATCCATCGCGATCTGCGGCCGGGGAACGTTTTGGTGACACCTGAGGGCCAGATCAAGATTACGGATTTCGGCACGTCCCGTTTCCTCGAAGTGGCCGAGCGAGCTTCGACGATCATCGGGAGCCCGCCCTATATGGCGCCCGAGCAGTTCCAGGGACGCGCCATGTTCTCCTCCGACGTCTACTCGCTCGGCGTCATCATGTACGAGATGATGACCGGCGTCCTCCCTTACTTCAGTGCCAATCCGAGACAGCTCGAGAAGATGGTGCTCTCCGGTCGCGTCGTGCGGCCGCGCGAGCGCAACAAAGCCATCCCGGTCGAGATGGAGGAGATAATCATGCGCGCTCTGGCGCCCGAGGTCTCCGACCGCTACCAGCGCGCGGGCGAGCTGCTAGACGACCTCGGCACCGCGGGCGAGATCGACCACCGCGCCTCCCGCCTCGAAGACATCCGCTCGAGACTGAGAGCAAGAGAGAAAATCTCCGCAGGCTTCTGCTGGAACTGCCGCAAACCTCTCCACGCCCGAAGCCCGAGCTGCCCATTCTGCGGAGAATCGCAGTAGTAGTCAGGATTCAGCATTCAGGATGCTCTCAGGACTACGGCGCCCGAGCCATTGCTGCGGTCATGTTCCTGAATGCTGAATGCTAGGTTGTCGTGAGGTCGCCGGATAGCCATTGCACAATGGCGGTGGCGGTTATGGCGGCGGTTTCGGTGCGGAGTGTTCTTGGGCCAAGGCTCAGTTCTAATACGGAGCGTTTTTGGGCTAGGGTAAGCTCGTGATTCGACCAGCCTCCTTCGGGGCCGATGGCGATGATGAGTGGATCGACCAGGGGTTTTTCTCGGAGCGGGGGAGCGCCGGGTCTCAGGAGCAAAGTGCCTCGCTTGATGATGTCGACGTCGTCGAATGGTTTCGGTGTCTCGATGCGCGGGAGGCGGCTGCGGGCGCTTTGTTTTGCGGCTTCCAATGCGATGCGGCGCCAGCGTTCCAGGCGTTCTTGGATCCATTCTTCATCCACTTCGCCGAGGTCGGTGATGAGTGGTTGTATGGCCGTCACGCCGAGCTCCGTGAGCTTCTGGACGATCAGCGACATCTTCTCGCCTTTTGGCACTGCGACGGCGACGGTGAGTGTTATTGGGGACTCGTGGGCGGGAAGGGGATCGCCAGGCTCGAGCTCGACGGTGTCCTTGTGAATGCCAGCTATGCGTGCGGATTTTGCCGTGCCGCGTCCGTCGAAAAGAGCGACCGTGTCGCCCGGACTCAGTCGAAGCACATGGATGAGGTGGTGGGCTTCGTCGCCCGTGAGCTCCACGGACGGCGCGTCCAGCTGTTCCGCTAGAAAACGACGCTCTCGAGTCAACAGCACGGCCTTTTGAGCGCGAGCGCGGCCCATTCGCCGTCTTGCGGTCGCTCTTTGATGACGCAGTCCTTTGAGAGGGCGTCGATGAATGCGTCGAACTCTTCGACGAAGGCTTGTTCGGGGTCGAGACGCAGGAACATGCGGTCCGTCTCTACGGGATCCTCGAGCTCCTCCGCCGTGCCCGAGAGCTCCAATATCGGATAATTATCCAAAGAGTTTTTCGAAGAAGCTCTTCTCTGTTCCCGAAACGCGTTCGCCAATTTTGGGCGGTGGTGTCAGCTCGCCGAGCGTTACCAAAAGTGAGCGCTGCTCTTTCGTGAGCGTGGAGGGCGTGACAACGTTCACGACGACGACCTGATCGCCGTTTCCAGAACCGCTGAGCCGGGGGACACCTTTGTTGCGAATCTTGATGATGGTGCCGGTTTGCGTGCCCTCAGGGATACTGACGCGCTGCGTTCCGTGGATGGTGGGGACGTCCAGATCGGCGCCGAGCGCGGCTTGAGCGAATGTGATCGGAAGCTCGAGAAGAATTTCCTCACCGTCCCGGCGATACATACGGTGGGGTGCTACGCTCAGAACAACATAGAGGTCTCCGGGCGGCCCGCCTTGGACGCCCGCTTCACCTTCGCCCGTGCGCCGCAGGCGTGAGCCGTTATCGACGCCCGCCGGGATCTTGAGCGTGAGCTCGCGCTCCCGCGCGACATGGCCCGTGCCGGCACATCGCGCGCACGGGTCCAGTATGAAGGATCCCGTCCCCTGACACTGCGCGCACGGGCGTGCGACGACGAGAAACCCCTGCTGGTAGCGCACCTGACCGTGACCGCCGCAGGTGGGGCAAGCTGCTGCCCGTGTACCCGGAGTCGCTCCCGAGCCATCGCACTTTTCGCAGAGCTCGTTCCGCGGTACCAGAATGCGCGTCTCGGTGCCTCCGACGGCCTCTTCGAAGGTAATGTCGAGGTCGTAGCGCAGATCGGCGCCGCGGGTGTTGCCCCGCCTTCGCCCCCCGCCGCCGAAGAAGTCCCCAAACAGCTCTTCGAAAATGCTGCTGCCGCCGCCAAAGATGTCGCTGAACTCGCGAAAGATGTCCGTGTTTATTTGCGGTCCGCCTCGGAGCCCCTCGTGCCCGTATCGGTCGTAGACAGCGCGCTTCTGCTGGTCAGAGAGGATGCTATAGGCTTCGGCCGCCTCTTTGAAAGAGTCTTCTGCTTCTGGGTTGTCAGGGTTCTTGTCCGGGTGGAACTGGACGGCGCGCCGGCGATAAGCCTTCTTGATGTCCTGCTGGCTCGCCTGCCGTTCGACGCCAAGGACTTCGTAGAAATCGCGTTTCGTTGTACTACGCAAAATGAATCTCCCGACCAATTGGATCCATTATAGAGTTTCGTGTTCGGTCGAACGAACGTCGGCACTAAACGGATAGAGATGCTTTCTTGCGCGGACACTAACCGCGCAACATGGCTTGCCCAAGAGCTTCTGCAGTGGTCTCTAAAATTGAGAGCGCTGCCTGAAGCTCGTCGAGCGAGCCTTCCCTTGCTTGGTCCACCTTGGTGAGCGCCTGGGTCGCAGAGCTCCGCTCTTCCTCGGTCAGCTTTGCGGAGAGCAGCTCGAACGTCTTCCGTGTGCTCTGGGTGAGACCCTGGAGCTGGCCAATGATGCGGTCCCGCTCCTTGCGCCCTTCCTCTACCTGCAATTGTTGATCGCTCTCGGTTCGCGCTTTCTCGACCTCGGATTGTGTCAAACCGCTTGCCGCGCGCACGGTGATGTTCTGCTGGCGCCCCGTTGCTTGATCGAGCGCGGTCACTTGCACGATGCCGTTTACGTCGATCCCGAAAATTACTTCGATCTGCGGTACGCCTTTCGGAGCAGGTGCGACATCGGTCACCATGAAGCGGCCGAGCGATGTGTTCTCGTGCGCCATGGTGCCCTCGCCTTGAAGAACATGCACTTCGACTTTGTTCTGATTGTTGGTGCCCGTTGTGAAGACACGGCCCTTCTTTGTCGGGATGTTGGCGTTGCGATCGATGAGCGATGTGAACGTGCCGTCCTTGGTCTCGATACCGAGCGTGTGGGGCGTGACGTCGAGCAGGACGAGATCAGTTACCTCGCCCTGCATGATGCCCGTCTGGATTGCGGCGCCGATGGAGACGACTTCGTCGGGATTGACGCTACGGTTGGGCTCTTTGAGGGAAATGTTCTGGATCGTCTCCAGCACCTTGGGGGTACGTGTCTGGCCGCCCACTGGGATGACGTCGTCCAAATCCGCGGCCGTCAGCCCCGCATCCTTGAGCACGTCTTCGCAAGGTTTGCGAGTTCTTTCGAGAAGCGGCTCGATCATCTGCTCGAACTTCGTCCTGGTGAGAACCGTGTTCAGATGTTTGGGACCGCTCTGATTTGCCGAGATGAAGGGGAGAACCTTTTGCGCGTTCTGCACTTCCGGCGAATTGAAATGGCGCCCGATCAAGCGCTTCACGCTATAAACCGTGTTCTGCGGATTGGTCAATGCCTGTCGCTTTGCGATTTGCCCAACGAGCGGCTCACCTTTGCTCGTGCAAGCCACGATCGACGGGGTCGTGCGCGCCCCTTCCTGGTTTGGAATGACCTGAGGGGTACCACCTTCCATCACCACGATACAGGAGTTCGTGGTTCCGAGATCGATTCCAACGACCTTACTCAATGTAGTGCTCCTTCACGCTCGACGCTCATTCTTTCTGCGGTACGACGCGGTTCTCGTCCTCTTGGACGCTCTTGTCATAGTTGTCCTCGACCGGCCCACCCTCGGCAGGCTGAGACACGCTAACCATAGATGGTCGCAACAGCCGGTCCTTGAACAAGTAACCTTTCTGAAGAACTTCCACGACGGTGCCTTCGGGCTGCTCGCTCGTCTCGACTCTGCCGACGGCCTCGTGAACGTGAGGATCGAACGGCTTGGCAATCGCCTCAACCTCGAGCAGCCCCTGTTTGGTCAGAGCATCGCGGAATTGCTTGTGGATGATTTCGACACCCTCGATCAGCTGTTCTTCGCTGCCGGTCTTCGACGCAGCGATGGCACGTTCTAGATTGTCGAGTACCGGCAAAATCTCCCTCATCAGATCCGCTGCCGCGAATTTAATCGTTTCGGCGCGCTCGCGCTCGGCACGCTTCCTGTAGTTCTCGAGCTCCGCTTGCTTGCGCTGTGCGAGCAACCGCATCTCCTGCGCTTCAGCGGCGAGTCGGTCGGGCTCCTGCGCGTCCGCGGACGGCTCGTCGCCCCCGTCGAGACCGTCGGATTCCGGCGGCGGAGAGCCAGCGGGTGACGGTTCTTGTTGGTCGACAGAGCTCGACACCTCTTCGGTTCTCTCCGAAGCTTCGGCTGAATCGACTTCGACCTCGACTTTATCGTACTCGACACCGGTATCCGCTTCCGTTGTTGTCGTGTCGTTCTCGAGTTTCTTTTTACTATGGCGCTTTTTTCTAGACATGAGTGCTCATGGCGCTGGCGTTCGTTGGTCTCGAGCGCTCACCCATTGGCTCGCGAATCCGTTTTTAGGGAACCCTGCGCTTTTCGAACAAATTAATTGGCTAGCTCGCTTCCCGCTTGCGTAATGGCGGCGGACAGCGACCACGCGATGTAGTCTACAACGGAAATAAATCGGGCATATTCCATCCTCGTAGGCCCCATGATACCGATGGACCCGAGCGGTTGGCTGCCATTCGAATAACGGGCGCCTATCAGGGAGATACCTTCGAGAACCGGGACCTGCGCTTCCGAGCCGATGACGATCCGGAGACCGGAGCCATCGAGGCATGCATTGAGGATCGCGACTAGTTTGTGCCGCTCTTCGAGCGTCTCGAGGAGCTGTTGTGCGTGCTCGATGTTCTTGACGAATTCGGGCCTCTGCAACATATGCGAGGTGCCCTCGACGTAAATTTCGGATGCTGGCTCTTCTGTAAAGGCCGCGTCGGCTATCGTCAGAGCTTTGCGAACGAGGCCATTGACCATTGCCTCGATTTCTTTCAAACGATGCAATAGAAGCTCGCGCGCCTCGGAGAGCGTGTAGCCCACGAACTGCTCTTGGAGATAGCGGGCGCATTGGGCGAGATCATCACCGGAGAGATCGTTGGGGATCTCGATCACGCGATTCGTCACGTGGCCCGCTTGGGAAACCAACACGACGAGCAATCGTCGAGGCGCCATCCGTACAAAATCTACGTGATGCAACACGCTGTTGCGAGAATTGGGGCCCGTCACGAAACCCACCATCCCGGTCATCGTGGATAACAGTCTCGACGTGCGCTGTACGAGGCCCCCGTGACCACCTAGCCCCGCTTCGGTCGGCTGCATTTGATCCTCGATCCATTGGCGAACGGTTGGGGTGAGCTCTTCCTCGTCCATCAGCGTGCCGACATAGAATCGATAGCCGCGATCCGTGGGCACCCTGCCGGCGGATGTGTGGGGTTGATACAGGTACCCCATTTCTTCTAGGTCCGAGAGCACGTTGCGGATCGTCGCGGATGAATAGCCTCGGGAGTTAATTGTGGATAACGTTCGGGAGCCGACCGGCTCGCCGGCCATGATAAAGATGTGGACCATTTGTCGCAAGATCTCGCGACTACGGGCATCGAGTGCCGGAGCTGTCATGGTTCTAGTTTAACCTTTACTTTTACGCGCACGGTTGCCTGAAAGCGTAAATTCCGCCAACTCCTTTTTTACCAAGCGGCTCCCGTCTTGTCAACCGAGCGGGACTGGCTCCTCGCGGCGCTTCGGACATTCTGGGGAGCGATATTTGGGGTCGTGCGCGTTTCTCTCAGGGGGGCGGCTCGGTCGGGTCGTCGATTTTCCTGCGCAATCAGAGAAGCTCTTGAATGCGTTCATGGTCCCGGTTTTACGACACCGCTACGGGCACACACGTCACTTTGCCTTGATACGTGTTTACGCCGGCCAGCAGATGCGGATCCGACCCCAGGGCTCCTTTGAGGCCGCGATTCGCGATATCGAGCGCGAAGGGCAAGGTTACGTTCGTGAGAGCGAAGGTCGATGTTCTTGGCACGGCGCCCGGCATGTTGGCGACACAGTAGTGCACCACGCCCTCGACGATGAAGGTAGGATCGCTATGCGTCGTCGGGCGGGTGGTCTCGATGCACCCACCCTGGTCCACGGCTACGTCGACGACGACGGCGCCATTCTTCATTTCTAGAATCATGTCGCGAGTCACAATCTTGGGGGCTGAAGCGCCTGGTATGAGAACCGCCCCGATGACAAGGTCTGCTGTCCGCACCGACTCCTCGATAGTAACGGGGTTGGACATGAGCGTTGTGATGCGTCCTGCGAAGATATCGTCGAGATATTGCATCCGCCCGAGGCTTCTCTCGAGCACGGTCACCTGAGCGCCGAGCCCGACCGCCATCTTGCAAGCATTGAGCCCGCCGACCCCGCCGCCGATGATCGAGATCCTCCCTCGCGGGACGCCGGGAACGCCTCCGACGAGTATCCCGCAGCCGCCCTCGGCTTTTTCGAGGTAGTGGGCACCTTCTTGAATCGACATGCGCCCCGCAACTTCGCTCATGGGTGTTAGAAGAGGGAGCGAGCGCCCGTCATGGGACGTGATGGTCTCGTAGGCGATTCCGGTGACCCCGCGCCTCGAGCAGCCCGTCGGTGAGCTCCGGCAGCGGCGCGAGGTGCAAATACGTGAAGAGGATCTGTCCTTCGCGCAACATCTCGACTTCCGTGGTGAGCGGTTCTTTGACTTTGATAATCATTTCCGCCGCGGCGATGACCTCGTCTGCCGAAGGCAGAATCGTGGCGCCCGCCGAAACATATTCTTCGTTCGTGATACTGCTTCCGAGCCCTGCGCCGTCCTGGACCAAGACTTCGTGTCCGGCCGCCGCAAGGGCCTTGACGCCCCCCGGCACGAGACCGACGCGATATTCGTTGTCTTTGATTTCTGTAATGGTTCCGACTTTCATTCGTGTAGATTCCTGGGTGTAGCGGATCAGCCTCGATCGTCAATCGGCCGGGGCCGCTTCAGTTCGCGCCCGACGAAGAGCTCGGGTTGCCGCTAGCCCTTGGGCTCGGTTGGTTTGCGCGGTGGTGGAACGGGTTTCGATTGCGACGATTTCGCCATCTTGCTCGAGCCGCGGAAAGTAGCGCCTGCGGCGACGCGGATGACCTGGGCTGAAATATTGCCGAACACTCTGCCTGTTTCGGTGATTTCGATTTTATCGGACGCCGTGCAGTCGCCTTGGACCTCTCCCCGGATCGAGACGACAGTCGCAGAAATATTCGCATGTACTTTTCCGGTTTTGCCTATGACCACACGCTGCCCGCCCTGGACTGTGCCTTCGACACGGCCATCGATTACCATGTCGTGCTTACTCCTGAGCTCGCCTTTGACCAGGGCGCCCTTGCCGATGACCGTGGGCTCTCCTGCGGGTTCCGACACGGTGGATGTTTGCTCACGTTCGGGTACGACGGCAGCTGCCGGACTCGGTTTCTTCTCCGGTTTTCCACTAAAGATTCCCACGAATGCTCCTTCCAGTTCGACCGGACGGCGTAGCCCTCTGCTCGCAAGCTCGCTTGAAGAAGACGGCTTCTAGTTCGGTCTCGCCCTAGCCTTTCGCTCGACAGCTCGCTGAGAACACGGCTTCGGACCTAGAGGCCCTTGACGGTCGAACGCGAGCCGCGGACAGTCTATGGAGCGGACGACGGGACTCGAACCCGCGACACCAAGCTTGGGAAGCTTGTACTCTACCAACTGAGCTACGCCCGCCCGTTTCGAATAGAAGTATACACCAGTGCTTCATCCGTCAGCGTCTAGCGCGGTCACGCGGCTGAAATCTGTGAGCACGGACTTGTCTCCGAGAACGACGCCGCCCTCGAGAACCGAGCGATGGCCGATATGGGCGCTCCGGCCGATGAGTGCACCGCGCACGCGTGCCTCGGTTCCGATGCGTACATTGGACCAAAGCACCGAATTGCCCACGATGGCTTCCGACTCGATCCGGCAGTTGGGCCCCACGACCGCGAACGGCTCGAGATGAGCCCCGGCCTTCACGAGCGCGCCTTCACCGATATAACCGGGCCCTTGTATCTTGGCTCCGCTTTTGACCGTGGCGGTCGGGTCGACATAGGTGCCGCCTGCATTAGGGTTGAAGCCTTCGAAGGGAAGGGCTCGGGACAAAATATCGCGGTGCACCCGCAGATATTTCTCCGGGGTGCCGATATCGATCCAATAGCCGCGATGCACGTAGGCATAGAACGGAATTTTGTCTTTTAGAAGACTCGGAAAAAAACCGCGCTCGAAGGAATAACTCTCTCCTTCGGGGATGCGGTCCAAGGTCTCCGGCTCGAGGATGTAGACACCAGCGTTGATCGTGTCGCACGTGATCTCATCGTAGCTCGGCTTTTCCAGGAATTGCCGGACGCGCCCGTCATCTTCGGTCTCCACGAGCCCATAGGCCGTTGGATTTTCCACGGGAGTGAGCACGATCGTCGCCTTCGCCCCAGTCTCCTCATGTTGTTTCAGCACCGCTCCGAGATCGAGATCGCTCAGGACGTCTCCGTTGAAGACGACGGTACGCCCACCGATCAACGCCTCTGCATTCTTGACCGCGCCGGCAGTGCCGAGAGGCTCGGGCTCCATCGTGTAGTGGATCTTGACGCCGAGAGACGAACCGTCTCCGAAGAGCTTTTCGATGCGCCGAGGCTGATAGGACAGAGAAAGCACGATGTTGTCGATCCCGGTTTTCTTGAGAAGCTCGATTTGTAGCGCCAGGAATGGGCGGGTGAGGATGGGGACAATCGGTTTGGGAGTATTGAGCGTCAGAGGACGCAGTCTCGTCCCCTTGCCACCTGCGAGAATTACAGCGTTCATAAACCTTAAAGCCTCGAATGGAGCGGATTCTAGCACTCGGGGGACGGGAGCTTCAAGCCATGATGCGAGTCCACGAGCCGCGACCAAGAAAATGACACAGAACGTGAGAAAAAACCAGAAAAGAACAGCCACAGAGCCACAGAGCCACAGTTCTTCCCAATTTTTTCTCAGGTCCACAGTAGAATAGCGTTGAAAGTGGTTTCCGCCCCTCGATACGATGACGCTTCCAAATTTGCCGAACGCCCTCACGCTGAGCCGAATCTTTCTCGTGCCGCTGCTCGTTGTCGTGCTCCTTACGCGCGCGGATTTTTGGGAGCTCATCGGCGGCGCGATTTTCGGGGTCGCGGCCCTTACGGATTGGCTCGACGGATACCTGGCCCGGCGACGCAAAGAGGTCACGACGCTTGGGATCATGCTGGATCCCGTCGCAGACAAGATGCTGATCTCGGCGGCGTTCATCAGCCTGGTACAGATGGAGCTCGTGCCTGCTTGGATGGTCGTAGTCATCGTGGGCCGCGAGTTCGCGGTGATGGGGCTGCGAATGGTTGCCGTGCAGCAGGGCATCACGATACCGGCGAGCCCATTGGGGAAGGGAAAAATGGCGACTCAAGTCGTCGCGATTCTTCTTTTGATCCTCGGTGAAAAGTTCATGGGCCCCCTCGCGGTGCTCGGGCCCGTCGCTCTCTGGCTCACGGTCATCTTGGCGCTATTGTCCGGGGTCGATTACTTCTTCCGCTTCTACAAGAAAGTCTCCGGAGATCTCCCGATGGAAGGTTTAGCCGGACGCGAAGCTTCGAGCAAAGCCGGAAGAACCGAATGACGCGCGTGCCGCCGGAAGCGCACCGGCTGATCGAGAAGGCACCTCGGGTCTATGTCGGGCCGGATGCCGAGCGCGCGTTGTCAGGGGAGAGAGGCGTGCTCTTAGGCGCGAAGCGCCCAGAGTGGATAGACGTTCTCGCCGTGGATGCCCACACCGGTGACGCTTGGAACACGCTCGTGGCGCGCCGCTACGAGGCTCCCCGGCTGTGGGAGGCGGTGGGCCTGAGCCTGCCGTTCGAGGAGTTTCGGAAACATCGCGCGCGCTGGCTTCGAGAGCTCGTCCCGGGCGACGCGGTGGTTACGGAGAAAGGAATCTCGGTGCACCTCGGCGATGTCTGGGAAATCGCCAAGTTGGCACGCTAGCAGATCGGGTTCAAGCCCCTAGAGAATCCGCTATTTCAGCTCAATCAAATCCCCTACCACCATGAAGTCGTAGCTTTCCATAATTTTGGCGGTGGCGTGCTCTCTTTGGACGGTCAAGACGGCGAGCTCACCGAGAACCTTCCGTGGCGCGTCCGGGTGGACGTAACGAAAGACCGTGAACAAGTTTCCTGGCACGACGCCGTCGTTCTCACCTACATCGATGCTCACGAGATACCCCTCGCCGAGTGTAGTGATTTCTTCGAGTGATGCTACGATCTCGCCACGCATCTCACCCGTCTCCGGCGTCAAGCGCGTCGCGGACGGCTGCCCAGGAAGAAGGGGCACGGTGATTGGACTAAACGGCGTCAGGTAGTCGCCGACATTCATATCCGAGCACGAGGCGACGATCTCGGCCAATGAGCTGTCAGCTTGGGCAGCCAGGACAACGACAGCGCCGGTGCGCCGGACGTGACGGCCTTTCATCCCCCAGCTGAAGTTGATGAGCCGCTGGACGTAGAAGCGGTCGCCCGCACTGACACCCTGATTCGTGCCTCGACCCACATACATGATGTCACCGATAGCGTAGCCGACTTTCGAAGCGCCTTCTTCGGTTCCGATGATGCGAAAACTGTCATCTTCGTTTTCGGCATAAAAGCCAGCGCAAGCGATGGTGTGCTCTTCATACGCGGGGTGAAACGTTGGCCCCAATGGACCACTGGCTCCCGCTTGCCCGCCCCCTGGACCCGCACCGGGGCCAGCAGCGCCTCCGGCACCGGCTGCACCCGTACCTCCCGCAGTAACGCCCGGGCCGCCCGGCGCGCCGGCTACGTCTCCGGGGCGTACCATGTCCACGTCGGGAAGCACGACTGGGTCGCCCGGATAGATTAGATGTGGATCATCGATGTAGCGGTTGGCGTCCCATAGTTGCGGCCAGAGATACGGATTTTCGAGATATCGCCCCGAGATTGCCCATAGCGTGTCGCCGTCGACCATAATATGGAGCTGGGTGCCCTCGGGGTAGCTCGTTGGTGCCTGGTAAGGAGACCAGTGCTCGGCAACGACGATCTCTTGTGCGTTGTCGCTCGTGTCCTGGGCCAGGGCAAGCGTGCTCGCAGCTAAAAAGCAAACGGCCACAAAGCCACACGTCTCGAAGAGCACTCGAGAGCGAGAGTTGAGGAAAACCGAACCGTTGACAGCGGTCCGCGATGCTCGCGTCGTCACGGCATACCTCCACATGGTAGGGAAACGAAGATGTGGAATAACTGTAACAACTCGATCTGGCAGGTGTCAAACCGTTTTTCCCTGGAACGGCTAAAGTGCTACTTGAGGGGTCTACCGAGCAAAAACAGACGGTCGGCGACGATTATTGCGGTGGCTTCTTTGGCTCGTCAATCTTCTCCACTTGGATAGTGGCGAGCATCGTTTGTGCCTCTTCGCGATAGATGCTCTCGGGGAAATGGTCGACGATTTGCCGAAAATGAGGGAGCGCTTCTGCGGGTTGCCGGCAGCTGTCATAGGCGGAACCGATGCGAAAGTGCACCTCGTCCATTTTGCTGAATGCCGGAAAGTTGTCAAGCACTCGTTGGAAGCGCGGGATCGAGGCGCGACAATGTTTTCGATTCTCAAAATAGAACAACCCAATGCGGAACTCGGACTCAGCGAGGGTCTCGTAGCACTCCTGGAGCAGCACCCGCCCTTCTTCCGCGTAGCGCGAGTTCCGGTATAGCTGGACGAGTTTTTCGAACTCCTCGACAGCTAGCTCCGTTGGCTCCTGGTCGCGATCGGGGCTCTGGATTTGCCGATAATGCCCGTAGCCGATTTGATATTGGGCGTAGTCGGCGCGGGGATGGTTCGGGAAGAAGGTAAGGAAGTCACGGTAATCAGCGATCGAAACGATGAGGTTGCTCCTGCCCTTTTGGTTGAAGTAGGAATCCGCGATCCCGAGCCGCGCATCGCCTGCCAGTTGGCTGCGAGGATAGGCATCCAAAAGCTGTTGCAAATAGCCGCGTGCTTCAATCCAGTTCTTCCCTTCTAGAGCGCTCCGTCCCATCGCCATCAAACGTTGGTCGCCTTGCGCGGTAACTGGGACCATTTGCTTCGACTTGCCGCTGCAAGCGAGACTCGTTGCGAGCGCTGCCATCACGAGGAGCTGGGAACGTCTCAACACAAAACTGATTCTCATCGGTCCTTCATCATCATACGCTCTGAGAGATCAATGGTTCAATGCCTTAGAATAGACGAGCTGAGGCCCGGTCGCAACGTCCGATATTGAGCGCCACTTGCCGAGCCCTACAATTCTCGAATCCACTCCCACTCCCGAACCAAACCCTGGCGCAGATCTATTGACGGCGCGTAGCCGAGATCCGTTCGCGCCGCCGACGTGTCCGCGTAAGTGTCGCGCATGTCACCTTTTTGTTTAGGGTTGAAGTCGATTTTCAGCTCGCCTTTGGTCACGTCTTTTATGGTCTCGATGACTTCGAGCATCGAGACCCGGGAGCCGCCCCCGATGTTATAGACCGCTCCGGCGCGGCCGCGCTCCGATGCCGCGATCGTCGCGGCCACCGCGTCGGTCACGAAGGTGAAATCGCGCGTCTGACGCCCATCTCCGAAAAGCGAAAAAGTGTCGCCTGTCTTTGCGCATCTCAGGAGGCGGTGAAAGGCCATGTCGGGGCGCTGGCGAGGTCCGTAGACGGTGAAATATCGCAACGACGCTGTGTTCAAGCCATCGGTAACGTGATACAGCTCGACAAGTTTTTCGGCGGCGAGCTTGCTGACGCCGTAAGGCGAGACTGGATGAAGCGGTACATCCTCGACCATGGGAAGTGCGGCACTATCTCCGTAAACGGATGACGACGAGGCGAAGACGAAGGAGGAAAGACCCGAACTGACGGCGGCTTCGAGAAGTTTTTGGGTGGCGAGAATGTTGTTCGTCGTATAGATAGAGAACTCGCTGCCCCAACTGGCGCGCACGCCAGCCTGCGCCGCGAGATGAAAAACGCGGTCGCATCGTCTCAACAGGGCTTCTAGACCTTGATCTTGGAGGGAGCCTTCGATGAGCTCGAACTGGTTGCTCTCACGAAGCTTTTCGAGATTCATCTCCTTCAGGCTTCGTTCATAATAATCGAGGAACGAGTCGATACCGATGACCGTATCTCCGCTCGCGACGAGCGTCTCGGCGAGCGTGGAGCCGATGAATCCGGCAGCGCCGGTTACAAGAGATGTTGTCATGTGAACAACCCCGCTAGTCTTTTGGGAAGCTTGCAAATTTTGCCGGCTCTAGTGGTGGCGACGTGCAGGGTTGAGCCGGTGGCGACCACCGTTTGGTCCTCGAGGTGCGCGAGCTCGTAATCGAATCGAATGCGGACGCGCGAAGGCCGGCTCAGCGTCGTTTTGATCTCGATAACGTCGTCGTAATGCGCGGGGCTCTTATAGCGGCAATGTGCTTCGACGACCGGAAGGTAAATCTGGTCCTCGTGCTCGATATCCCGATAGCTCGACCCTAGCTGCCGGAGCAAGTCACAACGTCCTACCTCGAACCACGCCAAATAGTTGGCGTAGTACACGACGCCCATAGCGTCGGTTTCTGCGTAGCGGACACGTACCTGACAGCTGATCTCGCGCAAGCTAGGGTTCAAGCTTCGGTGGCTGCGAGAAGCATGTCGCGCAGGACCGAGGCGGGGTCCTCGGCTTTGAAGACCGCGGAGCCGGCGATTACCACGTCGACGCCCGCCTCGGCAGCCATGGGTATCCTCTCGGCGTTCATCCCTCCATCGATCTCGATGGATAGCTCGGTGTCGGCCGCATCGGCGACACGACGGAGCTCGCGCACTCTCTCGAAGCTGCCCTCGATGAATTTCTGTCCACCCCATCCCGGGTTTACCGACATGATGATGGCGTAGTCCGCGAGAGGGAGGAGAGCTTCAATCGTCGAGAAGGAAAAGCCCGGGTTGAGCGCCAACCCGGCTTTCTTTCCGCGTTTTCTGATCGAGCTCAACACGAGATGCGGATGGTAGAGGGTCTCCGGATGCACGGCGATCATGTCTGCCCCCGCATCCATGAACGCTTCCACCCATCGATCCGCATGCTCGATCATCAAGTGCACATCGAGCGGTAGAGACGTGCATTCGCGTACGGCCGAGACGACCATCGGGCCGAAGGTGAGGTTCGGGACGTAGTGTCCGTCCATGACATCGAGATGGAGCTGGCCCGCTCCGGCCTCGTCCATGCGCTCAATCTCGGAAGCGAGCTTCGTGAAATCGGCAGATAGAATCGAGGGAGCGATGCGCATAGCTTTACGACCCTTTGCTCAAATAAAGAATGATACGGTCACGCCTGAACACTTTCGTGCCCGATGATGGGGACTGGCGCACGACCACGTTCTTCGGAACACCTGGGTAATCGACGAGCCTGACTTGAGAGACTCTGAGCGAGCTTCGGCTCAGCCTGTCGAGGAGCTCGACATAGTCCCGGCTGATGAAGTCGGGCATCACGAAACCTTCCTCCAGGTAGCCACGAGAAAGTAGCACGGAGACGACAGTATCGTCGCCGATCTCGTCATAAGCCTGCGGTGACTGTGCGACGACTGTATCTGGAGCGTAGATGTCGCTGTGGATCTCGACGACGCGGCCGAGGCTGAAGCCCGACTGCTCGAGGATGAGCTGCGCCGATTGCAGTGTCTCTCCTTCGACCCGCGGCACCGAGCGTCGCTCTGGACCGAGGCTGGCCCAGACCCGTATCGAGCGGCCTTTCCGAAGCGTCGTCCCAGCGTCCGGTGCCTGGAGCGCGACGAAATCCGGCGGGACGGTTTCGTGAAAGCGGTTTCCCTGAAGCACGACGTTTAGCTCGACCGCGGCGAGCATTTTACGCGCGACATCGAAGCTCGCACCGGAGAGGTCCGGGACGATGACGTCGTTGCTCCGGACTGCGAGGCTGAAGGACACGGCAGCTGCGATCACTGCTGTGGCGAGCAGGCCCCCGGCGATGGCGAGCGTCTCGATAATGCGCACGAAGATAGTGTGCACCCTCTTGCGTTTCGATGTGGTCTCCCTGGCGGCACGGCCACGCCCGTGCTTAATTGACGGCGTGGGCCTATCTTTCTCGAGGTTACGCTCGCCCGCGCGGTACTTGCTGGTCACAGCCCTATTCTATCGCGCCCCGAAGATGATGAATATTAATCTCTAGAACCTCGAGTCGGGCTAGTTCAGTCGCGGGTCAATATGGCGGCGAAATAGGCGTCCATGTCGTCTCTCTCGGGCGTCGTCTCGAAAAAGCCTTCCGACGAGACGAGGTGTCGCGCCTGCTCAGGCAGCGATTCAGGAGCCAATACGACGCGAAAGCCGGGGGTGTTTTCGAGGAATGTCCTGACTACGTCTTGGTTCTCCTCGCGCTCGCTCGAGCAGGTCGCATAGACGAGCCGGCCTCCGCTTTCGAGAGCGCGCGCGGAAGCTTCCAGGAGCTCCAATTGCAGCTTCTGATGATGCTTCAAATCTCGTTCCGCCACGCGCCACTTGATGTCGGGATTGTGCCGCAAGGTTCCGAGACTCGAGCAAGGCGCATCGAGAAGAATGCGGTGAAACGGTCGCGTTTGTCTAAGCGGGAGCTTGCGGCCGTCCGCGGCCACGGCCACGAGGTTCGTGACACCGAGCTCAGAAGCTAAATCCTTCATCACGACCGCGCGCCGCTGTCTTCGATCGAGCGCGATGACCCTGCCACGGTGGGCGATCTCCGCGAGAGCCGTCGCCTTGCCGCCCGGGGCCGCGCAAACATCGAGAACGACATCGTCTTCCGAGGGCTCGAGAAGGTACGGGATGAGCTGCGACCCCGCATCTTGAATGATGGCGAGACCTTCTTTGAAGAGTTTGCTGCCCCGCAATTTGCCTGAATAGGCTCGCAAACCGTGGGGCAGGATGGCGACGCGCTCGGACTCGACACCGAGCTCCTCTTGCGCTTTGTCGAGGTTGATTCGACGCGAGACGCGCACGTAAACTGGGGGCGGCTCGTTCTGTCGGCGACAACGTGTCTCCGCGTCGTCGAGGCCCAGCTTTTCCAGATAGCGTCGGGCGAGCCATTCAGGATGGGAGAGGCTGTAACGAAGATATCCCAGGGGGTCCGTGTCCCGGCTCGGCAGCGTAGGCTCGCCCGGGCGGCGAAGCACGTTGCGCAGCACCGCATTGACGAAATCCGCCCCTCCCGAAGCGAAGTCATGCGCCAGACGCACAGCCTCGTCGACCGCGGCGCGGTCGGGCACGCGGTCGAGAAAACGAATTTGATAGAGGCCGATGCGGAGCGCCGTTAGGATGCTGCCATCGAGCTTCTCTAGGGGCCTTTTGCTATGGTGTGATAAGACAAAGTCGAGCCTGTTGCGCCAGCGAAGCACGCCGTACGCGATCTCGGTGGCTAGGTCTCGATCGGTGGCGGAGAGGGCGGTGTATAGAGAGGAATGGAGGAGCGCGGCTGGCTCGCCGCGCTTCTTTTCGACGCCGCGCAGCACCTCGAATGCCATTCGGCGTGCTGGAGACGCTCTTGAAACCATAGCCGTGAATGCTAGATCATTCGGTGTCATCTGAGAAAGAGAGAAAACGTGTCCTCGTCCAATATGCCCGATCTCTCCGCCGAGCAGCTGCGCTACCGCTGCTCGATCGATAGTTTCAAGTTCGAAACGACGGAAGAGATCAAAGCACCTTTCGAGATCATTGGCCAGGAGCGCGCGATCAAAGCGATACAGCTCGGCCTCATGGTGCCGTCCCGAGGCTACAACATCCTCGTTCAAGGCCTAACGGGTACTGGCAAGGAAACGACTGTCAAGAGCATCCTCGAGACGATCCAGGATCGCTCTACCGAGATCCCGTCGGATATCTGTTACGTGAACAATTTTGACGACGAGGACTGCCCTATAGCCCTCTATCTTCCCGCGGGGGATGGCTTGCAGTTGCGCAAAGAGACGGATGCGCTCGTCGACTATCTAGACCGTACCGTACCCGCCGTGCTCGAATCGGACGAGTTCAAGGAGCGGCGAGCTCAGCTCGTCGAGCGTGAAGGCTCGAAAGGCCGCGAGGTCATCAAAGAGTTCGAAGAGCGCATCAAGAAAGAGAACTTCGTGCTCGTCGAGATTCGATTTGGGCCGATGACGAAGACCGAACTCGCTCCCATCGTCGACGGCAAGCCTCGTCCAGGCGAGGAGCTCGAGCAGATGCTCGCGGAGGGCGAGATCGAGCGCGAAGAGTACGAGCGCGTCGACAAGATTCGGGACGGGTTTACTGAAGAGCTAGATGACGTGCTGAAACATGCGCGGGACGCCGAGCGCCAGATTTCGGAGGCGCTCACAGCTCTGGTCTTTGGTTTCGGCGCCGAGATCCTAAACCCCAGGATCCAAGACCTCAAAGCGCGTTTTCCCGGCGAGAGAACGGAGCAGTTTCTCGAGCATCTCCGACACCACGTTCTCGACAACCTCGAACAGTTCGTCCGCAAACCCGAGACGCCCGAGCAAGCAGGGATCGCGGCGCTCCTCGTAGCGCAGACCGATCGCTTTATCCGCTACCGCGTCAACTTGCTCGTTGACAATTCCGGAATCACCAGCCCACCCATCGTGGTTGAGACGCACCCTACCTACAAGAACCTTTTCGGCACGGTCGAGCGTAGCTTCGACCGGAGTGGTCAGTCCCCCCATACGGACTTCACCCGGATCAAGGCAGGGAGCTTGTTGAAGGCCATGGGCGGCTACCTCGTGCTCTCCTTTCAGGAAGTCTTGTCCGAGCCCGGCGTCTATCAGTCTCTCAAACGCACGCTCAAGAACGGGAAAGTCGACATCCAAGGCTACGACCCCGCCCATATGTTCACGGCTTCTGCACTCAAGCCCGAGCCCATTGATGTCCAGGTCAAGGTCGTGCTCATCGGGGATGCGCAGTCCTATCAGATTTTCTACCAGCACGACCCCGACTTCCGCAAGACGTTCAAAGTCAAAGCAGATTTCGACACGGTTATGGAGCGCACGCCCGAGTCTATCGAGCGCTACGCGCACTTCATTGCTCGCACCGCACGGGTCGAGAAGCTTCAGCCATTCGATCGCTCGGCAACAGCCGCGGTCGTCGAGGCGGGTCTCCGCCTCTCCGGAAGCCAAAACAAGCTCTCCACTCGTTTCAGTGATATCGCCGATCTGCTCCGCGAAGCCAATTATTGGGCGCAGCAGGAAAATGCAGACATCATCACGGCCTCCCATATCGATCGCACCCTCGAGGAGCGTGTCGAACGCCGGAATTTGATCGAGGTCCGTATCTCGGAAATGATCCGAGAGGGCGTCATCATGATCTCGAGCGATGGCGTTCGGGAAGGGCAGGTGAACGGCCTTTCGGTATACGATTTGGGTGACTATCGCTTCGGGCGTCCCACGAGAATCACGGCTTCGGTCGCGACTGGCCGAGCGGGTATCATCAATATCGAGCGCGAATCCGACCTGTCAGGACGCAGTCACAACAAGGGCATGTTGATCCTGGCCGGCTACTTGCGCTCGCGTTTCGCCAAGAGGCGCCCGATGACGTTGTCCGCGAGCCTGGCTTTTGAGCAGAGCTATAGCGGCGTCGACGGAGACAGCGCGTCGTCGACCGAACTCTATGCGCTCGTCTCGGCCCTCTCGGAGCTTCCGCTGCGGCAAGACATCGCCGTCACTGGCTCGGTGAACCAAAAAGGCGAAGTGCAAGCGATTGGTGGTGTGAACGAGAAGATCGAGGGTTTTTTCGACACGTGCGTGTCCTTGGGCCTGACCGGGGACCAAGGGGTGATGATCCCTCAGGCGAACGTTTCGGACCTGATGCTCCGAAAGAGCGTCGTCGAAGCAGTGGCGGCAGGAAAGTTCCACGTCTATCCCGTTTCAACAATCGAGCAAGGTATCGAAATCTTGACGCGCATGGAGGCGGGTGTCGAAGGCAAAGACGGTACCTACCCCGAAGCCAGCGTCTATGGCAAGGTCGAGCGCCGCTTAGCTCAGATGGCGCGTGACCTCCGCGCCGCCGCCCGTCCCGAAAAAGAAGCCGAAAAGGACGCCGAAACGGAAAAAGACGGCGCCGACGACAAAGACCCCGACGTCGACTCAGACCCCCCCGAGACCTAACCCCAGAGGCATCAGTCTCTTCCGCGCCGAAGCGTTAGCGAAGGCGGGGTGCCTCAACAGTCGGTCCGGATAGTCCGTCAGGATTCCGTGAACGCCCATGTCGAGGAGGCGTTTCATGTCGGAGGGCTCGTTGATCGTCCAGACCTGGACTTGGATATTGGCATCTTTGGCGCTTTCGAGAAAGCTGGGCTCGACCACATGGAGCTCTCGAAAATATTCGGTCACCTGAAACGCGACGGCGGGGCTTCGATAGAGGCTCCCGAGCCCGACGCGGTGAAGTACAACGAAGACGAAGGCTTCTCGGAACGTCGCGCTCGTTGCGACGGAAGGGCACTCCTCGCGAAACGCCAACATGGGCTCTTGTCCGAACGAAGCGACGAGCACGCGCGCCTCGGCATCGAATTCTTGCAACAGGCGGCAAAGCGACGTGGCCTCTTTGGGAGTAAATGCTTTCATCTCGAGATTCAGCCGAGAGCTACTCAAGGCTGTCAGCACCTCGCGAAGGGTCGGTACACGAAGCCCGCGTTCTCGAAAAGGAAAATCTCCGTCTCCGCGAGCGCCCGCGTATAGCTCTTTGAGCTCGTCGAGCGTCATATCGGAGACGAGGCCTCGACCATTCGTGGTGGCGTCGACCGCGCGGTCGTGCATCACCACGATGTGACCATCTGCCGTCATGCGGAGATCCATCTCTAGCAGGTCGACTCCAAGATCGCGCGCGTGCTCGAACGCGTAAAGCGTGTTCTCGGGCCATAGACCGCGGCCGCCTCGGTGAGCGATGGCCCACGGTCCCGGCGCGTCAAAGAAAACGTGATGGCTTATACGTTGGTGAGGATGGAGGGTCGCGAAATAGAGGTACAAAACGAACAATAGCGCGAGGAAGCGGAGCGCCCAGCGGAGAAATCGCACGCCCACATTCTATCGCGGGGGCTCCGAGTGAGATCCGAAGCGGCTCGTGATGTCCAGGCGCTTGCCGCGAGCGAAGTCTGCCGCTGCCATTCGAGATTTACCGGACAGTTGAACCTCCTGCAGGAGGATGACGGTGCCTTTGCCGCAGACGACGTCGATCCCGTTTGCATGGACGCCGACAATATCCCCGGGCTGCGCCGAGCTTGTTGCGGTCGATGGCGTTGCTCTCCATATTCTCAGGACTGCGTCTCGAAGCTCGGTAAAGGCGACCGGCCACGGATCGAAAGCACGTACGCGGCACGCGACCTGCGGCGCGGCCTGGTGCCAGTCGATGCGCGCGTCCTCCTTCTTGATACGAGGCGCCTTCGTTGCCTGGGCGTCATTTTGTGGGATGGGCGTGAGCCCTCCTTCTGTCCATGCGTCGAGCGTTCGCTCGGTCAGTGCGGCGCCCATGAGAGAAAGCTTGGGCGAGAGGGTCGCCGTCGAGTCTTTTTGGCCTAGCGCCAAAGTATCCACGAGAAGGATCGCGCCAGTATCCAGCCCCTCGTCCATCAACATCGTCGTGACCCCGGTCTCTGTCTCGCCCTGTGCAATGGCCCACTGAATCGGCGCCGCGCCGCGATAGCGCGGGAGGAGCGAAGCATGGACGTTGATGATGCCGTGCTTTGGGACGTTCAGGATCGCTTTGGGAATGATCTGCCCATAGGCGACGACAATGATGCAATCTGGCGCGAGCTCTTCGATGAGCGCGATGCTCTCCGGGCTTCGCACTTTGGCGGGCTGGTGCACGTCAATGCTGTGAGCGAGCGCAACCTCTTTCGTTCTTGGAGGTCTCTGACGGTGTCCCCGGCCGGCCGGCTTGTCGGGCTGAGTGAAGAGTGCCGTGACGCGATAGGTCGAGGACGCGAGGAGTTGCTCGAGCGAAGGCACCGCGAATGCGCCGGAGCCCATGAAGACGAGCTTCATCTTTTGCGGTTTTACCACTCGCCCTGTCGAATGAGCTTCCGAAGCTTCCGCCTGAGTAGATCTCGCTTCAAAACACCGAGACGCTCGATGAAAAGCTTGCCGTCTAGGTGGTCGATCTCATGACAGAAGGCGCGGGCCAGGAGCCCCGTTCCTTCCATCGTGACCTCTTTACCCTTCAAATCTTGTCCACGCACTTTGACCCAGGCGGGGCGCGACACGACGCCTGCATGGCCCGGCACCGATAGACAGCCTTCCTCTTCGTGCTGCTCACCCTCTTGCTCGAGTATGACGGGATTCGCCATTACGATCAGCTGTTTCGCGTCCTCGCCAACAGTGATGTCGATGACCATGAGGCGCGTGTTCAATCCAATCTGGGGTGCCGCGAGGCCGACACCAGGCGCGGCGTACATCGTCTGCACCATGTCTTTCGCGAGGCTTTCGAGCTCGTCGGGAAAAGCACTGATTTCTTCGGAGCGGATGTCGAGCTCCGGGGCACCGAACTTCAAGATGGGTCTCAACGTCATCGTCGTCGACGCTACACTAGTTACGGAGTTTTAGTCAATATCACTCACGATCACGGGGATTTCAAAGTCAGAAGGAAGCACACTCCGATTTCCCCCGTCGCATCGAGTTGCAAAGTGCCATTCTGCGCCTCGGCAAGCCGTTTCGAGATCGCGAGCCCGAGCCCGGCGCCCGGCGCCTCACGGTCGACGCGAAAAAAAGGCTCGAAGACGTGCTCGCGTGCCTCGCTCGGAATGCCGCGTCCCTCGTCGCTGACTTTGATGTGGAGGTGGCCATCTTGATGCTGAACCAGCACACGGACGAGGCTGTCTTCTCGGGAGAACTTGATCGCGTTATCGACGAGGTTGGCGAGGATGCGTTCGGTCGCAAGCGGGTCGCCCCGAGCCTCGGCCTCGGCGGGATCGATCTCGAGCCGAATGTGCGCGGTCTCGGCTATCGGGCGAAAGCGTTTTTCGATCCGCGTGAGCACGGCCGAAAGCGGCCAAGGCTCGTGAAGCGCGACCGGCATGTCGAGCTCGAGGAATCTCGTAACGAGCAATTTGAGCACTTCGACTTCGTGCAAACAGTTCTCGACGACTGTGCTCGCAGGGCTTTGTTCGATGAGAGTCCTTAGCTGCACTTCGAGTGAGGTCAGCGGCGACTGGATTTCGTGGGCGAGCCTCTGAGCGTCGTTCACGCATTCAAGAGTAAGCAGGAAGAACCCCGCCGGCAAGTGCCGTATCGGGCTCGTGTGCTAGACTCGATGCGCTTCGAGATTTCATGAAAGCTGCGGCGAAAGTGTTGACGGATCCCGTTTGCGGAATGTTGGTGGACCCGGAGACGTCGCCCCACAAGTCCACCTATAAGAACGAGCCCTACGCTTTTTGTGCTGCCGGTTGCAAGACCGCGTTCGAGAAAGATCCGGAGGCGTTCTTGAAGGCGGAGGCTCCCTCGAGCGCCCATATGCAAGACCTGGTCGCGCTTCCCTTCATTCAGTCCCGAGGCTCGACAACAGCGAGCGCGGCAAAACTGCAGGGTGAGCGCTTCGACCTTCCGGTGACAGGGATGCACTGTGCCGCCTGCGTGGGCGCGATCGAGCGCTCGGTGGGACAACTCGAGGGCGTTTCACGAGCTTCGGTTAATTTTGCGACCGAACGGGTCTCGGTCGACTACGATCCGAAACGGGTCGACCTTTCACGCATCGAGTCTGCCGTGTCTTCGGCGGGCCCCTATCGTCTCATCGTTGGACGACTTGGAAAGGCCTCAGAGCCTGTGAGCCAGGACGCGGACGAAGTTGCGGCAGCCATCCGCGCTGAGCAATACGAGATGCTCAAGACGGAGACGGTTGTCTCGGCGCTTCTCTCCGCCGTCATTATGATGCTTGGCATGGTGTCGCCCGAGACAATTGGAGCCACCGCCCGTCTTCAAGCGGTCCTACTCTGGATTGCTACCACGCCCGTCTTGTTCTGGTGTGGCCGTCAGTTTATCTTGGGCTTCGCGGCGGGGCTTACGACGTTCTCGTTCAACATGGATAGCTTGATAGCGATCGGTACCGGAGCCGCCTATTTTTATAGTGTAGCCGTGACCGTCTTTCCCGGATTCTTGCAGGCGGGCGGTGTCGAGCCCGTCCTCTACTTCGACTCGGTCGCCATGATCATTACCCTCGTGCTCGTCGGAAAGCTTCTCGAGGCGCGCGCGAAGGGAAGAGCCTCGTCCGCGATCCAAAAGCTCCTCGAGCTTCAACCGGCGACGGCGCGCCTCGTTCTGGATGGAGTGGACGGGGAAGAACGGGAGGTGCCCGTGGGCGACGTTCGGGTCGGGAACCTCCTTGCGGTCCGGCCCGGCGACAAAGTGCCGCTCGATGGAACCATGAAGAGCGGCCGCTCCACGCTCGATGAGTCTTTTCTTACTGGCGAGAGTCTGCCGGTCGATAAAGGCCCAGGCGACACGGTGACGGGCGGCACCTTCAATCAGACGGGCGCCTTTCAGTTCGAAGTCGAGCGCGTGGGCGCGCAAACGACGTTGGCGTCGATTGTGAAACTCGTTCAAGACGCTCAAGGCTCGAAAGCGCCGGTGCAGCGGCTTGCGGACAAGATCTCGGGTGTTTTCGTCCCGTGCGTCATCGCGATTGCGGCGGTGACGTTCGGCGTGTGGATGGTGTGGGGGCCTTCCGTTCCGATGGCATTAGGAAACGCGATCGCCGTTCTCATCATCGCTTGTCCGTGCGCTTTGGGCCTCGCCACGCCCACCGCGATAGTGGTCGCAACTGGCCGGGGCGCGACACGGGGCATCTTGATCAAATCGGCCGAAAGCCTCGAGCTCCTGCACGCGGTGGAGTCCGTCGTGCTCGACAAGACGGGCACCATCACAAAAGGCTCGCTCCAGGTCACCGACGTCGTCTCCGCTGGGGATGAGGATACTCGGCTCGTTCTCGCCTATGCCGCGGCGGCCGAGAGGGATTCGGAGCACCCGGCCGGGCAGGCGATCGTCGCTTATGCTGGTGGAAGCGGCGACATGCTGGAAACGCCGTTCGAGTTCGAAGCACTTCCGGGCAAGGGTGTGCGCGCGCGGATTGGCGACAAAGAGATTCTTGTTGGGAATGCGCTCTTGATGGAGGAGCGGGGTGTCGAGCTCGGTCGTCTCGTGGACGGCGCCGCGCATCTTGCGTCCGAAGGCAAGGGTGCTTTGTTCGTTGCTAAGGGCGGTGATCTCGTTGGGATGTTGGGAGTCGCCGACACCATCAAGGAGGGCTCGGCGGAAGCTATCCGCGAGATGAAAGCCGACGGTCTCGAGATTGTCATGATCACCGGCGACAGCGAAGTCGTTGCCCGTAAAATTGCCGCGAGCGTGGGGATAGACAAAGTCATGGCAGGGGTGCTTCCGCAACTGAAGGCCGAGGAAGTCGTGAACATCCAGAAGAGCGGCAAGCGTACGGCGATGGTGGGAGACGGCATCAACGATGCGCCCGCGCTTGCTCAGGCAGATGTCGGCATTGCGATAGGAAGCGGTACGGATATCGCGATCGAGGCTTCGGACATAACGCTGGTAAACGGCAAACTCGGTGGCGTGGTGGACGCTATCCGTCTTTCGCGAAAAACGATGAGCATCATCCGCCAGAACCTCTTCTGGGCTTTTTTCTACAACGCCCTCGGAATCCCCATCGCCGCGGGCGTCCTCTATCCCGCATTCGGCGTGTTGTTGTCCCCGGTGATCGCCGCGGCTGCGATGGCCATGAGCTCTGTCTCGGTCGTCACGAACGCCCTCCGCCTGCACAACGCCTAGCTGCGCGCAGTGCACCGCGCGAAGTGTCAAATGAAAAGCAAGGGGATGTGGAGATAGAAGAAGGCAGTTTTTATCCCCTTGCTTTTAGAAACGTTGAGCCCCGGTGAAAGCCAATGGATGAGAGCTGCGTCTTTTTAGCCCCGCTTCTGGCACGTCAGGCTCGGGGGCGAGGGAGGCTAGCGGCTCGCGGACGGTTTATTCTCGAAGAAGTCACGGTAGGCGTTCTCGAAGCGTTCTCCGAGCAGACGGCCTTCGTCGCCGGGGACGGGTGCGACTCGCAGCCAGTTTGTTCTTAGGCGCCGCACTTCCACGGACGCGTCCTTCCAATCCTGCCCTCGGTCGCGCGACTTGGCTCCCGCGATCGTGTTGGTCGCTAGCGCGTCCTTCAGACGCGCGGCGAGATCGGCGAGCTCGTCGCGCTCGCCGGTCGAGGGCTCGTCGAGTTTTAAACCGCTCAGGAGCGACTCGAGGCGTGTGACGATCTTCTCGCGCTTCTTGCGGTTTGCGGCCGGGTCGAGATCGGTTTTGGCGAAGGCAGCTGGTGCTTTCGCAACGAGCTCGGAGACGATTTTCTCGAACCGAGTTTGAACGTCGCCCCCCGAATCGGGAAGCCGGCCGACGCCCTTCCACTCTGTCCATAGCTCGTTCACCTTTTCAGCTATGGCATCAGGCTCGTTCGGGTCGTCGGCGGCAAAGGTCGCGGCGTTCTCGACGAGCTCCTCTCTTCGCTTCAGTTTGTCTTCGGCATCGACTTCGTCCCGACGCTTGAATCGTTCGAAGAAATGATCGCAAGCTCCGCGGAAGCGTTTCCAAATTTGATCGGACTCCTTTCTCGGGATGGCGCCTATCGTGCGCCATTCGGTTTGGAGCTGTTTCAGCTCCGCGACGGTCTTCGTCCAATCGATCGAATCGCACAGTAATTCGGCGGTCTCGCAAAGCGCTTCCTTTTTTTTTAAATTTTCGTCGCGCTCGCCTTTGATGTCGTCAAAGTGTTCCTTGCGTCGCTCGAAAAAGTGATCACAGGCTTTGCGGAAGCGTTTCCACATCGCGTCGGACTTTGTTTGTGGGACCGGACCGGTCGTCTTCCACTCGTTCTGTAGCTCTTTGATGGCGTCGGCCGTTTTGTTCCAGTCTTCCGAGTCTTTCTGCGCCTCGACTTTTTCGCACAGAGCTATTTTTTTCTCGAGATTGACGCCGCGTTCTGCGTTTTGCTTCTTGAAAAACTCTGTGCAATGAGCCTTGAGCTGGTCCCGGATGGGTTTGTATCTTTGCCAGAGCTCCTCGGCTTTTTGCGCGGGAGCCGATCCAGCTTTTCTCCACTCTTCGTGGATGTCGCGCATCTCCTTGGCGACTTTAGGGATGTCTTTTGATTCGCGAAGCGCTTCCATACGGGCGATGAGACCGTTCTGGATGTTTACATTGGCCCAGCGCTTCCATTCTTCGATGTCGCGTGTCTCCTGGGTCTTCTTGAAGAGCTGTTCGCGCGCTTCAGAGATCTCACGACGAATTTTCTTGCGGTTGACGCTCGGCGCGAGGGGCCCCATGGCCTTCAAGAGCTCCTGCGTCAACCGGAGCTCTTTCTCGGCTTGTTTGATCGACACCACATCCATGGCGGCGAGGTCCGCCATTTTCTTTAGATGAGCCTGTATGTCGGAGAGTGCTGTCTGGTCTTGCTCGCCGCGGTCGAGGCGCTGTTTTTCCTTCCGATCGGTGAGCACGCCCTCGGCGCGGGCAAAGCGGGCTTTGGATTCCGCGTCGGCGATTCCGTCGAAGCTCGGCCAACTTCGTTCGACCTTCTGCCACTCGCGCATCGTGGCGAGGAGCTTGTCGCCTTTCACTATGCTCTCCGCCTTTTCGAGAAACTCCACTAGCGCGCGACCGCGCTCGTCGGCTTTTCTTGCGGTGCTGAGACGGTTTGCGCCTTTCGCGATCGCAGCTTCGAACCTTTGTGTGAGGGCGTCATCTGGAGATGGGCCGAGTAGGTTCCATTGGGCCCGGGCGGCTTCTAGAGTCTTTTCGAGATTGTCCTCCGGAGGCTCAGAAACGCTACGCAGGAGCGCGAGCCGCTCTTCGTCCGCGAGCGCAGGTTCCGGTTCCGCGATTTCGCCTTTCGCGTTGTCGGTGTGGAACACTTCGAGCTCATGCTGGTTGCGCTTGGCGAGTTTTTCTGCGCGCTCGCGGATGCTCTCCCGCGCTTTCTGAAAAGGCTCGACCAGTGCGGCACTCGGCTCGGAGAGCACTCTGAGCGCGTTCCATTGCGACACCAGCGTCTCGAGATCCGCTATTTGATCGGCGTCCCCGCTCTCGTCGAGCGCTTTTAACTGCTTCAAAATCTCTTTGTACTGCTCGTCACGTTCCCGAACCTTGAGGAGATGATCTTCCGGCACGAGCTTCTCGAGCTTGGCGAGGGCCTGGCGACGCACGGTTTTGCCCGCCGCTCCATGGTCGGCGATCGTTTCCAAGGCGGTGATGTCGTCGAGCTGGCCGAGCGCCGCAATCGCCAGATCGCGGGAGTCTTCGTCCAAGACGATGCTTTTGAGCGCATCCGGCTCGCCGATACGCGCGAGTGCGCGCGAGCGAAGCTCGGGATTCTTCGAGCGACGCACGAGCTCGGCCAGGGCGCTATCGTCCGTTAGAGCTTCGAATGCACTGGCGCGGACATCGTCGAAATGGGCCTTGTCTGCAACGGCTGCGATATCGCCTGGTGCTTCGAGCAGGCCCAGCGCACGCTGCGATTCCTCGACATCACGGTTATCGCATCCGATTTGAACGAGGAGCCGGCGGGCGCGTGCTCGAGCAAAAGCGCGCAAGCTCTCGTCTTCGTCTTTTTCGGAAATCTCGAGTAGATGCCGCGGCGATTCGAGCTTCTTGACCGCGATCCTTCGGACGCGAATATCGGTGTCTGTCTGGGCGACGGCGGTCAAAAGATCGACCTCCTCTTTTTCGAGCTCACGGACAGCCTCTGCGCGAACGTCCGGATCGCTGTTCCTGAGTTTCGGGCGGCGACGGTTCAGCAGGCTCATTGGAGTCCTAGGTCCCGTGGGATTCTATCTCTGATGCTCGGTGGGGATTTCGAGCGGTGCCAAGGCATCACTATACCTCAAAACACGCGGCCGTTCTATGGAACAGGAGGGCGTGACAGAACGCTGTGAGCCTGCTCATATGGTGTTCGTTGCAGTGCTGACGACTTCTGCGGCAAAGTATAGGCATGGCGGGGAAGCGCTGGATGCTGGGGCTTGCGGCCTTGTTTCTCTTGTGCGGGCCGATATGGGCGCAGAGCCTTGGGGAAGTGGCCCGAAAGGAGAGACAACGGCGCGCCGAATCCGCGTCCGAGACAGACGTCGTGGTCATTCGCGAGCAAGAGCTCGAGGCCTCCGAGGGGGCGGGACTTTCGGTGATGGGCCGCTTGGTCGCAGCCGGTTCGGCCGTTTCAAGAGGTTCCACGGAAGCCGCGGAAGTAAACGTAGACACAACTCCGCCCGGGCCGCCGGCCTCGAGACGGCTGGGGGCGGCGGAGGTCCGCGAGCTTCGAGAGACGTGGAGCCGAGTCTGGAAAGAACAGCTCCAAGCGGCTGAGGGAGAGTTCGAAATCGAGAAAGACCACGTCTTTCAATGTCGCGCGGCAAGCCACTACTTTTTCGTGCCCATCGCGGTTGACTGTGACGGTGTCCATGAGCGTCTCGCCATCGCCGAGTATCGCCTCGATGAGATTCGCGAAAACCAATATAATTGGGAGCTCCTGCTGCCGGAACAGCCGGACGAGGCGGACCCACTCGTACCCGAACGACCCAGACGGTAATATTGTTTACTCGACTTCTCGATTATCTCTACGGCTACGAACGCTTGCGCCATCGTGGCGACCGTCTCTTCCTCTTGGGGGAGTTCGAGAGGGCGCGCACGGAATATGGGAGAGCGCGCGCCGTGCTTCGCGAGGGCGACCACCGGGCGACTACGATCGAGGCGCTGTTGCGCGAATGCGACGCTCTCGCCGGCCTTCGAGCTTCGAGCGGTATGGTGCATAGCGTCGTTGCTCGTGACGTCCTTGACGTTTCTGTCGAAGACGTGGCTGACAACAGGGAGGAGGGTGGGTTCCATCCGGGTATCGACGACCTCTTCGAGCTCGCGATCGCGGACAAGCCGCAAGGCCGCATCGATGCTTATCGCGTGCTGGGTGATAACTTCAAGGCCGGATATGTCGCTCTGGTGCACGGAAATGCCGAGCGCGCGGTGAGCTTTCTTGCGGCATCAAAGGAAGCCAGCTCTTCCTTCGTCGTGAATCTCGAGCTTGGGCGCGCGTGGAGCCTTGCTGGGCGCATGGACGACGCGCGCGAAGCTCTGAAACTCGCGGAGCGCTCCGCACCGAGCGACGTCGAAGTTTCTATGCTGCTATCCGCCGTGAACATCGAGCTCGGACGATTCGACGAGGCGCACGAGCGTCTCGAGGTCCTTGCCCGGGACGAGAGTGACCCCGACATTACGTTCCTTCTCGGCCGCTCCCTCGCGGGCGCGAAAAAAAACGACGCTGCTCTTGAGAAATTTCGTGAGACGGTCAAGCTGGAGCCGCGTTTCCACGAAGCCTTTTTCGAGGCGGCGGATGTGCTGCGGGGAAGAGGTGATTCCGAGGCCGCCTTCGAGCTTTTGAACCGTGCGTGCCATCTCGCACCCGAAGAGATCCGCTACAACCAGGAGCTCGTCGAGCTCGTCCTGTCCGACGGTCACGACTGGGAAGCGGGGCTCGCAGCTTGCGACCGGCTCATGGTCAACGACGAAGACAATGCCTGGCAGTACTTGAAATGGATTGCCGAGCTGTATATCCGGCGCGGGTTCATCCGCGAAGCCAGAGACCCGCTCGAAAAAGCGCTCAATCTCGTCCCGTGCGACCGCGTGATGGAAAGAATGGAGATAGAACGCTGCCTAGCATCTCTGACCCCTGACCCCTGACCCCTGACTCCTGAGCACTGGCTAGTGTTCAGAACTCGAACATCTTTAGCGCCGGTTTTACCGGGCGCCCGAGCCAGAGAGGTCGACGCAGTTTTCCGGTGGGCGGCCGCGTCTCGGCGAGCCAACGATGATAGACTTCGCGGGATTTCGAGCAGTCGACGAAGACGTCCCCATAGCGGTCCTCCCCCCGAGCCTTCTGAACGGTTACTTTCTGATGCCAGCAATGCATTCCGGAGATCGGATCCGGCTGGACGGGAAAGGCCAGGTTTTGATGAACGCCGCCATCGCTCCACCAGATGCGAGAGGAGTCCGGGTCACTGCTCGGAAACGTGGAGAGTGTCTCGACGTGCCGGAGACGCGTGCCGCTGCCATAATCCTCGAAGCGCACGATGGTCGACGTCCATCGGCTGCCTTCATCAGGCTTCAAGCGCCAGCGGCCGAGATGATGCGAGCACGCGAGTATGCCAGGCTTGATGGCCTCTGTGACCCACGCGCGGTTGACGAAATAGCCGATCTCTGTGGCGACGTGAAGAAGATCCCCAGTGCTGACCCCGAGCCGTTTCGCATCGCCGGTGTGGATCCATATGGGGTTGCGGTGCGAGATCTCGTTCAGCCATTTCGAGTTCGCCGAGCGGGTGTGGATCTGCGTCGGCAAGCGAAAGGTCGGTATGAGGACGAACTCGCCCTTCGAGCCATCGATGTTGGACGGGTGGACGTGCGAGTGGATGTAGCCCGGCATCGCATATTCCGGCCATCCCCACTCGGCTAGCGTGCTCGAATAAAGCTCGAGCTTCTTCGACGGGGTTTCGAAGCCGCGCCGGGTCTTGGCCCCGACCTTGACGCCGTCGTCGCCCTTACTCGAGTCGACTTCTCGCTGGTAGAGCTCGTAGACATCGTTCTCGATCTCGAAGGCTCCGTATTTGCGCATGTATTGAAGCGGCGTGAGCCCTTCTTCCTCGGCCTTTTCCGGTAGACCGGGCACGGAGTTCTCGAAAACGTGACGGTAATAGTCGTCGACGGTGAGCTTCTCGCCTTCGCGATACGGAGACTCGAAGTGCTTCCGGATCCCGAGCGCGCCGTCAGGGTCGATCTTCCACGAGAGCGCGATCCAGAACTCGTCTTCCTCCCAGACCTCCCCAGGATTGGCTTCGTGAGTGAGCTCGACTTTCTGGCCGCGCCCCTCCATCGCTACCCGCGCGACGGGCTGGCGGAACGAGACCCATTTGCTGGCATGGGTCTCTTGACTCTGAATGTCATGACGCTCGCTCGCGAGCCCCATGGGAAGGATGTAGTCGGCGAAGAACGCCGATTCGTTCCACGTCGGCGTGAGCGCCACGTGTAGACCCATTTTCTTCTCGTCCTTCAGGAGCTCCATCCACGCGAGACCATCCGGGTTCGTCCAGACGGGATTGTACACACGCGTGAAATAGACTTCGAGCCTGCCGCGTCCATCGAGGATCAGATGCGGAAGGAGGAAACCCATCTCGAAATGGCTGAGCGGGTATTCTTTGGGAAATAGCAGCTCGTTCCACTGTTGGTGAGGTTTTGGGTCTTCCCAGAATTCCGGCTTGAACTTGTTCCACGAGTGGGGGAGGGTGCCGCCTTTCGTGCCGACGCTCCCCGTCAGCACCGTCAAGAACTGGAGAGCGCGCGCGACTTGCCAGCCGCCGAGATTGCCGGAGGCGGCGCCGCGCCAGACGTGCGAGGCGAAGCGATTGCCGGCAGCGCCGATTTGACGTGCGACGCGCGTGATTTGCTCGGCGGGAACCCCGGACTCTTTTTCGGCGAATTCCGGGGTGAACTCCGCGTAGTGCTCGACGAGCGCTTCTATGAAAGCGTCGAAGCTCGCGTCATCCTCGCCGTGGCACGCCTTCATGTAGTCCTGCCAATTGACCCAATCGTGGACGAAATCACGGTCGAATAGGTTCTCGACGAGCAAGGTGCGCGCCATCGCCAAGAGCACCGCTGCTTCGCTTCCCGGCCATGTCGGAAGCCATTCATCGGCCACCGAGGCGGTGTTCGACAAGCGCGGATCCATAACCGCGAGCTTTGCCCCAGAAAGCTTGCCTTCGAGGATTCGCTGCGCGTGAGGGTTGAAGTAGTGCCCGGATTCGAGATGCGCCGAGAGCAACAAGATGAAGCGCGCATGGGCGTGGTCCGGGCTCGGACGATCGGAGCCCAACCAGAGCGCGTAGCCGAGACGCGCGGCGGAGGAGCAAATATTCGTGTGGCTATTATGTCCGTCGATGCCCCACGCTTGTAGAACGCGATCCATGTGACGTTCGTGGCCGGGGCGGCCCACGTGGTACATCACTTCGTTTCGTCGATCCTCATCGATCGCCTTACGAATGCGCGCGCCGATATCGTCCAGAGCGGACTCCCACGATACCCGTTCCCATTTGCCCTCGCCCCGGGCGCCACTGCGCTTGAGCGGGTAAAGGATGCGCTCAGGGTCTTTGACTTGATTGATGGTCGCTGGGCCTTTCGCACAGTTCTTTCCGCGGCTCCCCGGATGGTATGGGTTGCCTTCGAACTTGCGCACTTCGAGCGTTTCCTTGTCGAGATAGGCGAGCAGACCGCAAGCCGCTTCGCAGTTGAAGCAAATCGTGGGCACGATCGTGTAGTGCCGCGGTACACGTTCGGGCCAGCGCTTCGGATCGTACTCGACCCAGTCGTCCCATTTCTCCGACGGCGGATAGCTCGTGAGCTTACCGGGTGGTGTCAGGCGTGGGATCTTCATGCAACCTCAGGCGAGTGGCAGGGATTGGCCTGCCTCGACGAACATATCCTCGAAAAGGGCGATGCCAATGAGCGCGAGAATCGCCGCTCCCGTGAAAGCTCCCGCCGCGAGTAGGAAAATCGGGACGAGGTGGCAGAGCAGGAACACCCACAGCCAGAACCGCACGCGGAACCGTCCTGAGACGATCATCTTTGCTGCGGCTTCACCGTCCGCCGTGGCGTGTCGAGAGAAAAACTCCGCCCCGAGTGCCAAGAGGCTCATGGCGAGTCCGGCCGCGAGAAGCCGTGATATCGTTGCCTCGCTGCTAGAGAGAAGCCCGAGCGCTGCGGCGCCCGCGACGACCGCATGCGCAATTAAATGGAGCGGCAGCACCGGGCTTTGCCACAAGTCGCGCCCCTTCGCTTGATTGAAGAGAAACGCGCTATAGACGGCGGTGCCGAAAGCACCGACGAGGACGAGGACGAGCAGAAGAGGCGGCGGACGGATTGAAGCGAGAGCGAGTAGCAGTGCTAGGGTCGCGAGCAGTCCGTAGGCCGTCATAATGTAGGCGCCGCGCGTGAGCCACGAGCCCCATTGTGGTTTCAGCAGGACATAGAAAAACCGCTCGCGCCGCTCGAGCTTGTACACGAGCAGAAAATTCGTCAAGCCGAGAAAAGCGATCGAGGCAAGAAGCGCCGTCGAGATGGTGGCGAAGGACAAAGGTGCTCCTAGAAGAAGCAAAGACGCGAGCACGAGGCCGATACCGCCCGAAATGGATTTAGTGAAGAGGTAAGCGGAGACGGTCTTTCCCCAACTTCCGCGATGAGGCTCAGGCGCTGCGTAAACTTTCTTGGCGCCCTCGGTTTTCGTCGCGTAAGCAGATTCCTCCTGGCTGTGGCGCTCTGATGCGATCCTCCACGCCTCGAGGTCGACACCCGAAGGTGGGGCATCGGTCCACATGTAACTCCCGGCGCTATCGGTTGCCCCTGGCGTCAGCGACGCGGCGTCCCCTTCGATGTAGTAGAGCTTCGGCTCTGTTCCTTTTTCGGGTTTTCTCACTTGCACCGGGTGGAGTGCCAAGAGCGTTGCGATCTCGCTCGAGCTGTCCTCGAGGTCACCGGAGATAATCGCGTGCGTCGGGCATACGTTGACGCAAGGCGGCTCGAGCCCCACCTCGACGCGGTGAGCGCAATAGTTACATTTCGCCGCCGTCCCGGTAGACGGGTCGATGTGGATGGCGTCGTAGGGGCATGCTTGCATGCAAGCCTTACAGCCGATGCAGCGTCGGTTGTCGAAGTCGACGATGCCGTCGCCGCGCGTAAAGAGCGCCGTCGTCGGGCAAATCGTCGTGCACGGAGCTTCGGCGCAATGGTTGCAGCGCATGACACTGAAGGAGCGATGGGTGTTTGGAAAGTTGCCTTTCTCGATATATTTCACCCAGGTGCGATTGACGCCGATCGGCGTGTCGTGCTCCGACTTGCACGCTACCGTACAGGCGTGGCAGCCGATACATTTTCGATTGTCGATGATGAAGCCGTAATTCATAGTTTGAAACCGGGAGGCATCCTACCATCGCAGTCCGAATGCGGGCAAGATTAGTTGCGCTAGTATGTTCACGTGACGGGCAAGCTATCACCATCGTCGACCGAGAAGCGGACCGTTGCGACGCTCGTCAGCCTTCTTGCTCTCGGTCTCGTCGACGCGCAATTACTGTCACCGATACTGACTGAGATCGCCGCGAGCCTCGACGCGTCGCCCGAGGCCATCGGACGCACCGTCATCGGTTATGCGATCTGCGCCGCCCTCGCGGCGCTTATCGCCGGTCCCGTGTCGGACCACACGGGACGGGGCCGATTTCTCATCGGTGCCGGTTGTGTTTTTGCACTCGGTAGCCTTCTAGTCGTCGCTTCCGGTTCCCTTCGCGTTTTCGTCGTAGCGCGTATGGTCACGGGCGCTGCCGCCGGCGTGATATCGGCACTGACGGTTGCGGCCATCGCTGACTCCGTTCCCTACGAGAGACGAGGAAGGGCTATGGGCTGGGTCGGCGTGGCCTACGCAGCGCCGGTGGTCGCGATTCCCGTCGCCGCCAAAATTGCCGAGAACGCGCGCTGGCAAACGATCTATCTCGGGTTCACGTTCGCCGCGTGCCTCGTTGCTGTCGCTGTTGCCCTATGGTTCGACGAACCGCAGATCCGATCCTATAGTGGGGCCCGCTCGCCTGGCTATTTACGATTCATGAAAGCACGCTCGACTGCCGCGGGGGCGCTGTCGGCTTTTTTTGTGACCGGCGGACTGACCGGCTTCTTGCTGTTTCTCGGTGCCCACTTGCGCACGGAGGTCGGTCTCTCATTGAGCAGCGTCAGCTTGGTCTTTTCTTTGAGCGGTCTCGCCGGTCTGTTCGGTGCACTGGCGGCCGGGCGCCTGTCCGATCGCATAGGAAAAACGCGCGTCGCGCTCGCGGGCAGTGCGGCGATGGTTGTTTTTCTCGTGGTGGTTCCGTCGACGGCGGGCTTCGTGATGTACACGGCGTTGGGTATGGTTGGTTTGTCCGCCGCGACGCGCGTGGCACCTCTACAATCGCTCGTGACCCAGCTCGTGACGAGCGAGCATCGAGGTGCTTTCGTGGCTCTACGGAACACGCTCTCGCAGTGCGGTAACGCGACGGCGGCGGCCCTCGCGTCCATACTTTATCCGTATGGCTTTCAATATATTTGCTGGTTGACCGCCGGCTTCAGCGCGATGGCGGTTATCTTGATCCTCCTCATCGAAGAGCCAGAGTCGAAAAAAGAGCAAGAGTAAACCGTTGGCCAAACGAAAACGTTGGAAGGAAATCCTTCTCGGTCTTCTACTCTTGCTCGTGCTCGGGATCACGGTCGGGCTGCCTTTTGCGCTCGTACGGCTCGTCACGCGCGCCGGCACGCGCCCGATGGACTTGAAGCTCACCTCGACGCCCGCGGATTACGACCTCGACTATGAGAGCGTCGTTTTCACGTCCACTGACGGTGTCGAGCTTTCCGGCTGGTACATGGGAGGCGTTGACTCGAAGCTCGTTGTCGCTTGCGGTCACGGGCTTTTTCGCTCGAGGCGCGAGGTTTTGGATCGTGCTGCGTTTTTTCGAAAGCAAGGCTTCGACACGCTCGTCTTTGATTTCAGGCGCCACGGCGAGAGCACAGGAGAGCGAGTGACTCTCGGCTATCACGAGAAGAATGACTTCGGCAGCGCCGTGCGGTTTCTTCGTGAGCAGCGTCCGGACGCGAAAGTTCTGCTCTACGGCGTGTCCATGGGTGCCGTGGCGGCGCTGCTCGCCGCGAGCGAGATTGCCGAAGTGGACGCGGTCGTTGCGGACAGTCCTTTTCTCAACATCGACCACACCGTCATCCATCATCTAGATTTGATTTTCGGTTTGCCGCGCTTTCTGCTCGGGAGCTCTCTCTTGCTCGCTCTCGAGCTTTCAGCCGGGTTCGACCGCGAAGATTTCGACCTCGAGAAAGCCGTTTCCCGGATGGGCGAGCGCCCTGTTTTGGTTGTCGCGGGCGAAGAAGACCAAAGGATGCCGCTCGCGCTCCAAGAGCGCGTGTTCGAGGCGTCAGTGAGCGAAACGAGCCGCTTCCGTTCGTTCCCGGACGCGCGGCACGGTGCCGCTTATCGGACGGACGCGGAGGCCTACGAGGCCATGCTCACGGAGTTTGTCGAGGACGTTTTGGCACTCAGGAGTCCCGAGCTTCCGGAATCCGCGGATGTAGATAGTAACCCCGGGTCTCCGTAATTTTCTTACGCGCCACCGTGCGACCATCGGGGTTGGGACGGTCGGGATAGTGCTCCAGGAAGACGTCACGGATCGTGTCGTAATCCTCGAGCGGGGAAATAGCGCTGGCTGAACGCGGCGGTGTTCATGGACTTGTCCCAGTACTGGAGACCGATCCGGATCACGGCTTCGAGCGGACCGGCTTGAGCGGGAGGCTGTTCGGAATAGCTTTCCGCGTCGACCCAGATAGAGATCTCCTCAGCGTCCACGATCTTGTCGTGGGCGTGAGTCACGTAGTACTTCCAGAGCCGGAACTCGCGCAACGGCACGAATCTCGCAGCGGGCGCCTCTCCGGGAGAAGGGAGCGTACACTTCACCATCTTGATTCTGGTCATCAGACTCTCCCCAAGCGCCTATGCCAACCGGCAGTTACTAGACGGTGTTGGGTCGTCAGTTTCAAATCTGGATAAAGGGTGCGTCGAGTATACTGATTTCGTCCAGGAATTTGAAGTCGAATTTGTCACGGATCACCAAATGCGATCGCTTGCATAAACATAGTTGTATCATGTAGTTCTGTCGTGACCCTGGCTAATCAACTGACGATTTTGCGGATGTGCCTCGTGCCGGGGCTGGTAATCCTGCTGGTTTACGGGTTCTATGGGTGGGCGCTCATCGTCTTCGCGATCGCCGGCGTGACGGACGCGCTCGATGGTCTCGCCGCCCGGCTTTTGCACCAGCGTACCGAGCTTGGGACCATGCTCGATCCGCTAGCTGACAAGCTCCTCGTGACGTCCTCGCTGGTTGTTTTGTCCTGGCCGAGCGCCTCGCTCGTCGTGCCCATCCCTGTCTGGATCACCATCCTCTCGATCAGCCGAGATGCGGGGATCTTAGTGGCCGTGCTCGTCTTCAACGTCTATATCCGGAGACGGAGTTTCCCTCCGAGTTTCTTGGGAAAAGCGACGACGGTGGTCCATATCGTTACGATCTTATGGGTGATCGCGTGCAACTTTCGAGGGACCGACCATGTGTTGACCGGTTATCTACTAGGGACGGTGGTGGTCCTGGTCGTCGCCTCCGCGCTCCACTACCTATATACGATACAAGCTATTATTGGCGAAGAGGACACGGTGCCGGGAATCGACAGCTCGTCGCCATGAGCATCAACGCGATCGCTGGGGCGAAGGCGGGGGCGAGAGCGCCTGCTCTTTGCGCTGTCGCCGGATCTCGCTTTGGCGATAGGCGATGTAGTACTTGTAGACATTGCTGACATATTTTACCGTCTCGCGCGCGATCTCGTGAGCCGCGATCACTTCGACATTATCGAACCACACATTCGGATCGAGCCCGCTTGCCTCTGCCTTGCGACGCAATCCGCGCACCCGCGCTGGTCCTGCATTGTACGACGCGACCGAAAATAGCGTTTGCTCGACCTTGTCCATGTCTTCTCCCGCGAAGTAGCGGTCTCTCACGAAGCGTAGATATTTCGTGCCCGCGTGGATGTTGTTCTCGAGGATCTCGACGTTGGGAATGCCGACATTCGGGTCCGCTGCCGTTGTTGGAAGAAGCTGCATGACGCCGACCGCTCCCGCACTGCTACGCACGCTCTGATCGAGGCGGGACTCCTGATAGGCGAGCGCGGCGAGCATGAGATGGTCGAAATCGTATTGGCCACTATATTTCCGGAAGAGATCGATGGTCGCACGGAACTTGGCCATATCCGAGCTCGAGAGCGCGTGCTCGACCCACTTCGTGTTCTTCAGATAGCGCTTGAAGAGCAAGTTGCCGAGGAGCGTGCCCTTGCGGTTCGGACGAATGAAGGCGTTCACTGCCTCGGCGAGCTTCGGGCTGTTCTTACGAAAGGCCCAGGCGATCTCGCCGCCGGTGCGCACCGCGAGGTCGTGATGAGCGGTGATGTTGTCAAAGATTTGAACTCAGAATTCCGCTTTCGTGCTGTCGACGATGACGATAGGGATGAGCCCGGCATTGACCATTTGAAGCAAGTCTTCGTCTTCCATGTGCTCGTCGGCGAGCACGAGGCGGGCGGGCTCCTTCCCGGCAGCTTGGAGCTCTTCGTTCAAAGACTGCAAGCTCTCCTAATAGCTGCTCGACGCCCGCACGTGAATCTCTTGGCCGGAGAGGGCGTGAAGCTTGTTCAAAGCTGGCGCACTCGGCCCGGTGACGACGAGTTTGCTAACACCCGTCCATCCGGCTTCCGAAAAGTCTACGAGCTTCTGACGCCCTTCTGTGATCGTGAGCTTGGCAACGGCAAGGTCGGCGCGGCCGTCGAGGAGCGCCGGGATCAACTGATCTCTGGCGACGGGGATGATGGCGACATGGACTTTGAGGTGCCCTGTATTCAGTTTCTCATTGAGTGCTTTTTCGAACGCTTGAAGCGCCTCGTAGGTGATTCCCTGCTGAGTGGCGCCGTCGAGAAAATACCCGGTCATGCTGATGGTGACGACGGCCCGGATTACGCGGCGCTCGGTCATGCCGTCGAAGTCTCCCGTCCATTTCCGGGCGCGCGGAAAAAGGTCCTCCGGAAAAGCCTCCCCGCTGGCCGCGAGGATGAGAGGTTTCGACACGGCCTCTGCTTCCGTTTGCGTGGCCGTCTCGGGGGCCGCCATGGCGACGTCAACGGTCTCGGTACTGGGATCGGAACCGATGCAACCGGCGCTCAGAGCGAAGACGAGTAGCGTTGACTGGGCTTTCATGGACACCTCTGCACGAGATCATTCCGCGCGCCAGAGTGCTAAGGGCCCGCCCAAGAATAACTACCCATTTTGGGACGCCGATGCATCCCGTTTGAATGCGTTGCTCGTCGGTAATATATTCGGATATTATTACTCCTCGCGCCTTGCCAGCCTGGCGCCTCGGCGCCCTAAAATATGAACTTATTCTTTCGCGGACCCTAAGCTTCAGCGATGATACGCGCCGTTTTCGTCATGGCTCTGCTCGCGGCGCCCGTGACCTCTGCGCGAGACGTGACGTTCGAGAGCGCACTCGCCGATTTTTTCGCCGCCCCCGAAATTTCGGACAGAGAGAAAGCGGCGAGGCCCCTGCTTCGAGCCGACCCGGAATTCGCTGTCATCTTTGCGCGCCTTTGGACGGGGCGGGTCTACCGGACGGACGTCGAGACCGGGAGGCTCGACTGGAGCCGCAAAGGCAATGGCGGAAGGCGGCATCAATACGTCGTCCTCGTTCCGGAAGATTACGACCCCACCAAACGATACAGAGTATGTTTCTATCTTCACGGCGGCGTGTCCCGACCCGACCCGTGGCGCAAAGGCGGAGAGTGGTGGCGCCGATTCGATCGCTTCGATGGAGTCGACCAGATTTCCGTGTTCCCCTCGTCCTGGCGCGACTCGCTGTGGTGGGAGTCGAGCCAGATCGAGAACCTCGCTGCGATCCTCGACCGCGTAAAGACGACTTACAACGTTGATGAGGATCGAGTGTTCCTCTACGGCGTCTCGGACGGCGGCACCGGCGCGTATTACCACGCTATGAAGGCGCCGACGATTTGGGCCGCCTTTTTCCCGTTCATAGGACATCCGTCTGTGCTCGCCAACTTGGCGACGGGTGTGGAAGGCGAGATGTTCGAGTCCAATCTAGCCGGTAAGGCGCTCTACATCGTCAACGGAGAGACGGACCGCCTCTATCCGGCTGCCTGCGTCCTGCCTTACGTGGAAGTATTGCGCCAAGAGGGAGCCACGATCGTTTTTCGCGCCCGTCCCGGCGGTCACAGCACGCGTTGGTGGAACGGGGAGAGTCAACGGATGGAGGCTTTCATGAACGAGCACCCGCGCGACCCTCTTCCCGATCGACTCGTTTGGGCGACGGAAGACGTTCGACACTTCGGACGCGTGCACTGGCTTCTCGTCGACGCGCTCGCGGATGGACGGCCAGCCGGTGGGCTCTTTACTCATCGCGCGCCTTTCGGCCAGGTCGTGGTCGAACGGGACGGGAACGTGTTCCATGTGACCGCGCAGGGCGTCGAGCGCCATCGCCTATTGCTTTCGCCCGATGTGGTGGATTTCGCGGAACCCGTCACAGTGGTGACGAACGGTGCGATGTCCTTCGAGGAGCCTCTCGAGGCCAGCGTGGAAACACTCCTCAGATGGGCGGCGCGAGACAACGATCGAACCTTGTTGTTTGGCGCGGAGCTTACCATCACCATTGACGACGAGCAGGGGGAGGTAAACCCATGACTCTCTCTCGCCGAGAATTCACGGCGCTCGTTTCAGCGAGCGCTGTCCGTCTTTCCAGTCAGAATATCGAAGGCGAGCGTCTCAGCACTGAAAGCGTGGGAGCGATGCTCGACGCGCAGGGAGGCCGAGGCCTCTTCGCGGATTCCGAGTGGCTCGATCTATTGCGCCACGCCATCGAATTGAATGCGCAGACGCGGGCGAGCTTGAGACACTACGCTTTGTCGGCCGCCGCCGAACCGACGATCACCTTCGTACGGTACTAGAATGCAGAACGACATTCACTATGCGTCGATTACCGAGCTTTCACGCCTTCTCGAGACTCGGGAGCTCTCGTCGGTCGAGCTTACCGAGCTCTACCTGAATCGCATCGAGCGTCTCGACCAGCCCGACTTCGACCTGCCCGCCGATCCTAGCCGGAGCTCGGGGGAGAAGCTTGCGACCATCATTACGCTCGCACGGCCGCAGGCACTCGAAGCTGCCCGGCGCGCCGACACCACCGAACGACGGGGACCGCTCCATGGACTTCCATACGGCGTCAAGGATTTACTCGACACACGGGGTGTGCGAACGACTTGGGGCTCGCGCATTTTCGCCGACAACGTGCCGGAGCGAAACGCTGGCGTGGTGGAGAAGCTCGAAGCCGCCGGTGCGGTGCTCATGGCCAAGATGTCGATGGGGGAGTTCGCCGGCGGCAATACGAGCAACGCCCTCAATCCTTGGAAACGTGATCGAACCACCTTTGGCTCCTCGAGCGGGACGGCCGCCGGGACGGTGGCGGGCTTTATCGCCTTCGGGATCGGAAGCGAGACCGGTGGCTCGATCGTCTACCCGTGCTCGTCGGTCGGGGCGACGGGACTGCGACCGACTCTAGGACGCGTCAGCCGCTATGGCGCGATGGTTTTGTCCTGGAGCTTGGACAAGCTCGGCCCAGTGGGCCGAACGGCCGAAGATTGCGGCCTGGTGCTCGAGGCCATCGCCGGCTATGACAGCCGAGATAACGCCACTGCAAGACGTGAGTTCTCCTTTCGGCGAGAGCCCACGTTCGCGAGGGGGACCAAGGTCGGAGTGGAGCGGGCCGCTTTCGAGCTCGCCGCGCCGGCGGACCGCCGCGTCTTCGAGGACGCGCTCGACGTTCTCCGCGACGCCGGATGCGAGCTCGAAAATTTCACTCTGCCAGACCGTCCATACGGGCCGATCTTCTCCCAGCTCGTAGGTTGTGAGAGTGGCTCTTTCTTCGAGCCCTACTTCGAAAACGGTCGCATCGCAGGATGTTTCCCGTACAATCGAGCGCGCATTGCGAGTTGGATGGCGGCTCGCCTTCAGCCCACTTCGGATTATCTTTTCGCGCAGAGGGTTCGCAGCGAGTTGATCCGAGAGGCCGACGAGTTGGTCTCCCGCTACCCGATCGTGGTTGCGCCCACTTGGCCTTCCGGTGCGGCCCTTCGCGAGGTCGTCGATGGTTGGCCGGTTCCGGCGGACCCCGAGCTCGAGCCCGGCGGCGCTACTCATACGAGGCTAAAAATTCACAATGCCGCGAACCTTGCTGGCCTTCCCGGGGTCAGTATTCCTTGCGGTTTCGACCAAGAAGGGCTTCCGCTGTCGATTCAGCTCGTTGCCGGCGCCTGGGAAGAGCAGGTGCTATTGGACCTCGCGATGATCTATCAACGCGAGACGGATTGGCACCACCGACGCCCTCCCGAGCCGTTTCGCGCTTGAGCCGCTTTACTCCCGGACAACACGGACAGGCGTCTGGACCCGAAGCTTGACCGCACCGTCCGTCGTGAAGGTGAGGCGGATGGTCCGTGCCGCTCGTTCAGAGTCAGCTCATCGACCTCGCTCGGGCGTGCGCCAAACCGGTCATCGTCGCGACACAAATGCTCGAGTCGATGGTATCCGAGCCGCGCCCCACGCGCGCCGAAGTCTCCGATGTATCGCTGGCCGTCAGAAGCGGAGCCGATGCGGTCATGCTCTCCGCGGAGTCGGCCGCTGGAGACTACCCGCTCGAAGCGGTCGCGATGATGGACACGATCGCGCGTGAAACCGAGGCTTATCTGTGGCAGCATGGGGCGTTCGGCTTTCTTTCGTCGACGTACGACGCTCCCTCTCCTTTAGCAATCGAGGACGCGCTGGCGCGCTCGGCTGCCCAACTCTCGCGGGATCTTTTGGTGCGTACGATATTAGTGATCTCGAGAAGCGGTCGCACGGCCGCGGTGATGAGCTCGTCCCGCCCTGCGGCCCCGGTCGTGGCGACGTCGCCGGAAGCGAGCACCTGCCGTATGGCGACGCTTCTCTGGGGTGTCATTCCTGTCGTGGTCGAACCAAACGAGCTCGACGACCCGCAGGCGCTCGCCCGCAATCTCGCTCGCGAGCTCGGTTTCGGAGTCGAAGGGCAAAAGCTCCTCCTCGTTCGTGGCTTCCGCACCGACCCGCGGAGAGACACGCCCAGCGTTGCGGTCGTCACGATTTGAGGCGACGATAGGTGCTCGCGAAAAAGGAGAACACGGAGAGCGAAACGCCTGTCGAAGAAGATAACTTCGTGGTCACCTCGGCTGGCAATGCAGGCTTTGCGGCGGATCGCAACACACTCAACGCACCCGCTGACGGAAAACTGGTCCTGACTATCGGTGCCGTGGATGCCTTCGGTGCGCGCGCTGATTTCAGCTCGGTGGGACGCGCGGCGGACGGTCGCATCAAGCCCGACGTCATGGCGCAAGGCGTGCTCGTCAAGGGGATCAATGCCGCGACACGGAATCAGTACGCCCTCTCGAACGGAACGTCGTTCTCTTGCCCGCTCGCCGCGGGCGTTGTCGCGCTAATACTGCAGGCTCATCCCGATTGGAATGTCATGCGCGTCCGGCGGGCGCTTCGCTCGACCGCGAGCAACGCAGACTCGCCAACGCGTTTGGTGGGCTGGGGTATTCTGGACGGAGTTGCCGCGCTTGACAGATACTGTACCTATCGTCTTTTGCGACGTGATAGAAACAGCATATGAAAAGGCTCCTCTCTATTTTGTGTTCAGCGCTTGCGCCTATCGGTCGTTCCTTCACTGAGTGATGCCGACTCCGACGAAAACAACCGATGTTGCCATTATCGGCGGCGGGATCATCGGAGCCTCGATTGGGTATCACCTTGCTGCACGCGGGGTGAAGAACATCGTTGTCTTCGAGCGCGAGGAGGCGCTCGGGATGGGCTCGACGGCGAAGTGCGCTGGCGGCGTGCGGCTTCAGTTCTCGACGACCGTGAACGTCGAGATGTCGCGTCTCAGCATTGCGGCTTTCGAGCGGTTCGAAGACGAGATGGGCGAGATCATCGACTTCGAGCGCAATGGCTATTTGTTCGTGTTGACCAAAGAGCGCGATCTGGAGATGTTTCGAGGCAACGCGGCGAAGCAACGGGAGCTCGGCGTGCCCGTCGAGGTGCTGACGCCGGAAGAAGCGCGTGACATCGTTCCCGTTCTCCACATCGACGATCTCGTCGGTGCGACGTTTTGTGGCACTGATGGCATCGCCAACCCTCACGCTATTGTGCAGGGCTATGCGAAGAACGCCCGCAAGCTCGGCGTCGAGATCATGCGCTCGTCGGAGGTGACGAGCATGGAGGTTGCCCGTGGCCGGGTCCGCGCATTGAAGACACAAAGCGAGCGCTGGGAGATGGATTGGGTGGTGAACGCCGCGGGCCCCTGGGCGCGAGGCGTCGGCGCGATGGTGGGTGTAGAGGTTCCGGTCGATCCCGTGAAACGCCAATACTTCATCACCAAGCCCATGGACTGGGTTCCGGACAGGTTTCCGCTTCTCATCGATTGGGGGAGTGGCGTCTACATGCACAAAGTGAGCGGCGGGCTATTGATTGGCGAGTCGGACCGAAACGAGCCTCCGAGCTTCAACCAACAAGTGGACTGGGAGTTTCTCGCCAAGGTGACGGAGCATGCGATCGCCCGCATCCCCCGGGTCGAGGCAGCCGAGATTCAAAGCACGGCGGCCGGGCTCTACGAAGTGTCTCCCGATCACAACGCGATTCTCGGGCCGGTTCCGGAGCTCGAGAATTTCGTCTGCGCTAATGGTTTCAGCGGGCATGGTATGCAGCACGCGCCCGCCGTCGGGCTCGTCACCTCCGAGCTCATCGTCGATGGCGCTGCATCGAGCATCGATATCGCGCCCTATGCTATCGAGCGGTTTCAATCAGCCGTCGTCCCGGAGATCAATGTCATCTGAGCCGTTTCGGGCGCGTCGTCAACGTGTTCTCAACCGGCTCGGCGACGGTGTTCTCGTTTTGCCCACGGCACCCGTCCGCTTGCGCAATGGAGACGTCCCCCACGCCTTTCGCCCCGGGAGTGATTTTCACTACCTGACGGGCTTCGACGAGCCCGAAGCCGTGCTCGTTGCGACACGCTCTAGCGCGCGCGAGCATCACGCAATCTTGTTTCTACGGCCGCGCGAGCCAGAGCGCGAAATCTGGGACGGTCCGCGCTTGGGGCCCCGTCGCGCAGTGAAAAAGCTCGGTTTCGACGAGGCCTATCCCATGGCCGCGCTCTTTGAACGGCTCGAGGCGATTCTCGGGAAAACGAAGCGCTTGTTCTACACGCTCGGAGCGGATGGGCTCATGGATCGCTCGCTCGAGCGTGTTTTCGAAAGGCTGGCCATTGCCGGCTATCGAGGGAACCCGTCCGCGCATCCCGTCATCGAAGATCCCGGGCCGAAGGTCGCGACCGAGAGGCTCGTCAAGGATCGCGACGAGATTGAAGCACTCGATCGGGCCGCCGTGTTGAGCGCCGCGGGGCATCGGCGGGCGATGGCGTTCGCCCGACCCGGGATCATGGAATACGAGCTACAGGCGGAGGTCGAAGCGACGTTTCGCCGGCTCGGCTCGCGTCGAAACGGTTACGAGTCGATTGTCGCGAGCGGGAAAAACGCCTGTGTCCTTCACTACGTCGCAAACGATCGGAAGATGCGGCGCGGGGAGCTCGTGCTTCTCGATGCCGGCGCCGAGCTCGATATGTACACCGCGGACATCACGCGCACGTTCCCGGTCTCCGGAACTTTCTCCGAACCGCAATCCGAGATTTACCGGATCGTCCTGCGAGCTCAGAAGGCGGCCCTTCGCGCTGTCTCGCCGGGGCGCCTGTGGAATGCACCCCACCAGGCCGCCATCCGCGCGACCATCGATGGGCTTCGTGCGCTCGGCCTGTTGAAAGGACAGCGGAAGAGGCTCATTGCGAAAGAGGCCCACCGCCGTTGGTTCATGCACGGCACCAGCCATTGGCTCGGGATGGACGTCCATGATGCGGGCGGCTACGTCGATCCGGACGGCAAGCCACGCCGCCTGCGAGCCGGGATGGTTTTGACGGTGGAGCCCGGGCTTTACTTCAGCCCGCGCGATCGTTCTGTGCCGGAACGCTATCGCGGGATCGGCGTGCGCATCGAAGATGACGTTCTCGTCACGAGAAGCGGGCGGCGTGTTTTGACCGAAGCGGTTCCCAAAGAGCTCAACGAGGTCGAGCGTCTCTGCCAAGGCCAGGAGGTCTGAGCTCGTTCCATCGCTCGATGAACGCTACGGCGGCGTCGACAAAGCGCTCGGCGGCCCCGCGACCTCGCTCAACGGTGGCCTCATTGGGATTGCGTAGGCTCCACACTCCGGTCGTCGACATGTCCCGCGCGGTCGTGCCCTTGCCTGTAGACTCCGCCTTGAGGGCTTCGGCGAGAAATACACGTAGCGCCGTCTCGTCGCCTTCGAGGATCGACGGGATCATTGCTTGGAGGTGCTCCGGGATCGACAACTTGGCGAGCTCGCTTTTTTCGAGCTCGACGAGCTCCGGGATCAAATAAAGAGCGTTCGATGTTTCTCCGACACCGCCGTGACGATCGAATGGGCGCGGCGCCAGCTGTGTCGAGGCCCGCGGCGCCATGAACGGGCCGGCAGCCTCGCCGAGCTCGACCGCGATCCCGGCAGTCTCGTGATTAATGCGGTCGGCGATGAAGCGTGAGACGACGCGGTTGCCGCCATGCGCGTTCAAGATGAGAAAACGGGTGAAGCCGTGTTTCATGAGCGACGCGGCGGCCTCGACATAGACGGCTTGGATTGTCTCTAGCGACAACGTGATTGTTCCCGCGAACTCCATGTGATAGGGCGAGTTGCCGGGCAGCAGGATCGGTGCGACGAGCACGTCAGTCTTTTGTGCGATGAGCTTCGCTCGCTCGATGCCGTTCAACGCGTCCGTTCCAATGGGAAGCTGAGGACCATGCTGCTCGAGCGAACCGACCGGGATAATTACCATATCGGTGCGCTCGGCAAGTGCTTCGACTTCGGGCCAGCTCATGTGCGGAAGATAGTTCTTGACCTTTTTCTCGGTCCAAAGTGGATTCGTCTGGGCGCTCGCAAGCGCCGTCCAAGAGACGACGAACGAGACCAACGACATACGTATCATACGTATCATGAGTAATTGGGTGTCTCCAGTTGTCCTTTGGGTGTTGCCTTTCCTCGCATCACGTTCATGCTGAAGACCGCGAGCCCGAGCGCGAGCCCGAGCACTCGGCTACGGGTATCGGGATAGGCGAGCATGACGGCGGAAAGCGCGAAGAGCCCTCTTTCGACGAGCTTGGTTGGAACAAACGCATAGCCTTCAGCGGTGAATGCGACAACAGCGATGAGTCCCGCGGTTACGAGGACCGACCAGAGCCCTTCAGCCAGCGAGACACTGTCGATCATCAAGAGGCCCGAATATGCCATCATCAACGGAATGATGAAAAAACCCGCCGACAGCTTGAGCGCTTCGACGGCGCTTCGCATCGGCGACGCTCCGGCGATACCCGCGCCCGCAAAGGCAGCCAGAGCGATCGGCGGCGTCACGTTCGAAGTTTGAGATAGCCAAAAGATGATCATGTGGGCGACGATGAGAGGCAAGCCCAGGCTCGAAAGCGCGGGAGCGGCCATGACGGCAATGACGATGTAAGCGGCGGTCACGGGGAGCCCCATCCCGAGAATGAGAGCCGCCGCGGCGATGAGGACGAGCGCTAGCCAGAGCGCGCCGCCGGCGAGGTCGACCACCGACTCCGTGAACTGCAAGCCGATCCCGGTCTGACCGATAACGCCCACAACGATGCCCGCGGTGGCGCAGGCGGCGGAAATCGGAAGCGCCATGACCGCGCCTCGTTTCAAGCCGTCGAGGATGGTTCGGAAACGGACTCGGGTGCGGGCGCGGAGCGCTCCCGTGAGGACGACCATGCCGCTTCCGATCGCACCGACGATGGGCGGCGAATAGTTCAAGAGCAGGAGCACGGTGACGACGATGAGCGGCCCGAAGAAATGGTAGCCGTCCCGAAGCGTTCTCGCGAGCGCCGGCGTGTCGGTGAGGCCGCGAAGCCCGAGCTTCCCCGCCATCAAGTGCACGAAGAGAAGCGTGCACGTGAAGTACAGGAGCGCTGGAGCGATCGATAGCAGGACGATGTCGTTATAGGGCGTTCTCGTGTACTCCGCCATGATGAAAGCGCCCGCCCCCATGATGGGCGGCATGATCTGTCCGCCCGTCGATGCCGCCGCCTCGATGCCGGCGGCTTGATCGGGGCGATAGCCAAGCTTTTTCATCATGGGGATCGTGAGCGCGCCGGTCGTGACCGTATTCGCGATGGCGGAGCCCGAAATCGAGCCCATCGCCGCGGAGGCGATGACACTGGCTTTGGCGGGGCCGCCGCGGTAGCGACCCGCTGCGGCGAAAGCGAGGTCGATGAAAAAACGCCCGGCGCCCGTAACCTCGAGAAACGCACCGAACAACACGAACATGAACACGGTGCTCGCGGCGATTCCGAGAGGCGTTCCGAAGATACCGGCGCCGGAAAAGACTTGAAAACGTACGATCCGCTCGAAGGTGAAGCCTCGATTGGCCACGAGGTCGGGGAGAAAGTTTCCGTAGGCGCTGTAGAGGATGAATAGACCTCCGATAGCGACCATGATCCAGCCTACCGAGCGCCGGGTCGCTTCGAATAGCAGTGCCATGAACAAGACCCCGGCGATGAAGTCGTGAGGTTTTAGACCGTTCAGGATGTGGTCGATCGCGCGATAGTCGAAGCTCAGAATGATGTAGCCGCTATAGAGCGCGACTGCCGCGAGCACGAGGTCTACGGCGCGGCCGAGGCGGAATCGGCTCGAGGCTGGATCGCGCACGGACGGATGGTAAAGAAAGGTGAGCACGAGCACCCAGGTGAGATGGACCGGGCGCACGAACGTGCCGCCGATCGAGCCGGTGACACTTTGCCACAGCTGGAAGCAAGAGAGCGCGATGGCGCCAACGAAGGCGATCTTTAAAAGAGTCTCCTCGAGGCGGGCCGATGCGCTACTTGGCTGCTCTTGCTCGTTTGGGTCCGAGGTTCTCGTCATAGTAACGTTTGGCGCCAGGGTGAAGCGGCAGGGAGCCTATTGAAGCCGCGGATTCCGGGACGATGAACCGGGCGACTTGCGAGATGCTCTCCAAGCTCTCCCGAAAGTCGAACAACGCTTTGATGAGCCGGTACGCCACGTCTTCATCCATTTCACGATGGACGACCAGGAGGTTCCAGAGTGTCGGGGTCTGTACCGGCTTGTCAACGCCGCGATAAATCCCGGGCGGCACGGAGAACGCGGAATAAGCGGCGATCTTCGCCGTCACCTTTTTCATTTCTTCATCGGTGAAGGGGACGAGAACGATCTTGCGCGTGACCGCGAGCTCGACGACCGCGGCGATGCCGAGCCCGCCGGCGATGAAACCCGCGTCGATCGTACCGTCCTTGAGCCCGTTCGACGTCTCCGAATAGTTGAGCTGGCGAACCGTAAAGTCGCTCTCGGTGATCCCGAGCGCATCGAGGATGTTCCAAGCGGTTACGAAATTCCCCGAGCCCGGTGGGCCGACCGAGACCTTCTTGCCCTTCAAATCCTCGACCGATGTGATGCCCGAGCCCTCGACCGTCACGAGGTGAACAACGTTGGGATACATCTTGCCGAGGATCGCGAGCGGAAGCGCATAAGGAAAGCGCCCCTGCCCAGCGACCGCGTCCGCGACCGAGTCTCCCTGGGCGAAGCCGACATGGCTTTCATGCTTCGCGACCTGCACGAGGTTGGTTACGGACCCCGCCGTCACCTCGGCTTTGATATTGATGCCGTCGACGTAGCGAGACCAGATGGAAGCAAGCCCTCCACCAAGCGGATAATAGATTCCAGAAGGATTGCCGGTCGCAAAGGAAAGTGTCTGACTCTGCAGAACCTGCGGAGCAAGAAAAGACGCCGCAAGCAGAACCGTCCAGCCGACTGTGCGCATCAGAGTCCCTTAAATCGAGGATGCTATCACGTTCAGCAATCAGCAATCAGCAATCAGGAATAATAAGGGTAGCTTTCCGGTACATCCCAGCGCAGGGCGGACTCTCCGTGACGACTGAATCCCGGCTACGAGAAACCTGAATGCTGAACTCGGACTCACAGCCCGAGCGCTTGCCTAAAATAAGCGATGGTCTGCGTCAAGCCGTCTTCCAGGCTGACTTTCGGGCTCCAATCCAGGAGCTTGTTCGCGAGGGTGATGTCGGGCTGGCGTATTTTCGGGTCGTCTTCGGGCAGCGGCTTGAACGTTATCTCACTCTTCGAGCCCGTCATCTCGACGATGACGTTCGCGAGCTCGAGCATCGTCATCTCAGCCGGGTTGCCGATATTCACTGGGCCGGGATGTTCCGAAAACAAGAGGCGGCACAGACCCTCGACGAGGTCTTCCACGAAGCAAAAGCTTCTGGTCTGTTGTCCATCGCCGAACACGGTGATCGGCTCGCCCGTGAGCGCTTGGCTCACGAAGGCGGGGATGGCGCGGCCGTCTCGAACGCGCATTCTCGGCCCATAGGTGTTGAAGATGCGCGCGACCTTTACGTTGACGCTGTGGTAGCGGCGATAGGCGACGCTCATGGCTTCGGCGAAGCGCTTCGCCTCGTCATAGACACCGCGTGGTCCGATCGGATTGACGTTGCCCCAATAATCTTCCGTCTGCGGATGAACGAGCGGGTCGCCGTAGACTTCCGACGTCGAGGCCAGAAGAAAGGCTGCATTCTTCGCTTTCGCGACGCCCAAAGTTTTGTGCGTTCCGAGCGATCCGACTTTCAGAGTCTGGATGGGAAGCTCGAGATAGTCGATGGGGCTAGCTGGGCTCGCGAAGTGAAGGATGTAATCGAGCGGACCGTCGATGGGAATCTCTTCCGTGACGTTGTGCTCGACGAGCGTGAACCGAGGATTTCCGATATGCGAGAGATTTCTCGGGTTGCCGGTGATGAAGTTGTCCATCCCGATGACTTCGTGATCCCGCGCAAGGAGATAGTCAACGAGATGCGAGCCGATGAATCCGGCCGCACCGGTAATGAGCGTGCGTTTAGTCAAAAGGCGTGCTTCTGCAAAACGGCGCGCCAAGTGCGCCAGAGGATTTGGAGATCGAGCGTGAGCGACCAATTCTGGATGTAGTAGAGGTCGTGCTCGATCCGTTTCTCGATGGAAGTATTGCCGCGCCAGCCGTTCACTTGTGCCCAGCCTGTCATTCCGGATTTGACCTTGTGGCGGAGCATGTATTTCGGGATGCGGTTCTTGAACTCTTTTACGAAGTTCGGCCTCTCCGGCCGCGGCCCGACGAGGGACATGTCTCCCTTGAGTACGTTATAGAGCTGAGGCAGCTCGTCGACACTGAAGCGGCGCAGAAGCTGGCCAAAGCCTGTACGTCTTGGGTCCTCCGAAACAGCCATGACGGGTCCGGTTTCTTTTTCGGCTTCGTCTTGCATCGACCGAAACTTGAAAATTGTAAAGGGCTTGTTGTCGAGACCCATTCGCTCTTGCGTGTAGAACACCGGACCCTTGGAGGTGAGCTTGATGAGCACGGCGATGATGGCGAAAGGGATGGAGAGGAGGGCAAGAAGTCCGCCGGAGACCGCCATGTCCATGACGCGCTTCACGAGCCAATTGAAGCCGCGAATAGGGGGCTGGGAGAGATTGATGATTGGCATTCCGTCGAGATCTTCGACCCCAGCGTGAAGCGCCGCATCGGTCAAGTAGTCCCAGGCGACTTTGATGTCGAGCGCCTCGCGGTTCGCGAAGGCGACGAGGTGGCGGATCTTTTTGTGCGATTCGAGTGGCAGCGCGATGTAGAGAGAGTCCACCGTTGCGCTCGAGACGATGTCGCCTATGTCGTCGACCGCGCCCAGGATCGGGATGCCGCGATGGCCCGTGAACTCGCCGCGTAGCTTGTCGTCGAGAAATCCGGTTACCCGGAAACCCATCTCTTGGTGATCGATCAACTTGTCGGCGACCGTGCGTCCAAGCTGACCGGCGCCCGCAATCAAGATATTCCGGAGGCCCTCGCCGCGGCGCCAGCGGGCTTCGCGCTCGCGGCGGATGACCGTGCGCGCGAGGGTGAGCGCTGTAATGTCGAAGATGACGAAAAGCCCGAGCACGAGCTGGGAGAACTCGTACCGTCCGGAGATCTCGGGCGGACCATAGAGGTAGTAAACGCGGGCATAGAGCGCCGCGAAGAGTGTCGCGGCTGTCCCCATCGTCACCGCCCACACAATCGAGCACACCTCGTCCGTACGCGAGCGGATTCGCTTCAAGCTGTAGAGCCCGTGCGCGTAGAACAGGGGAGGCCAAAGAAGAAGGATGAGCGGCAGAAGCAGCAAGTACTGGCTGAACGGGTTGATGCCTTTGGTGACGTGGAACAAGCCGCTCTCGAACCGTACGAAATAGGCAAAGCCGAAAGCAAAGCACGTGGCGACGAGATCGCCGGCAACATAAATGCCTGTCCAAATCCGGCTTTGCTGTTTGACCATTTAGCAGATTAGATGACTAGATCTAGATGACCAGTTAGAGACCGGCCGCTTTGGCACGGGTCTCAATGAACTCTCTCATGCGGTTTTGAAACGTTTCTCGCGAGAAGCGGAGCGCCCACTCGCGGAGCAGCTTTTTATTTACTCCTAGCGAGTATACTTTGTCAATGGCGAGCGACAGGGCTTCGGGTATGGGCTCTCTGAAAAACACGCCTGTCTCTCCATCCCGCACGGTGTCAAGAGCGCCTCCTTCGCCGTAAGCGACGACGGGCGCTCCGCAAGCTTGCGCCTCGAGAGGCACGATTCCGAAATCCTCGACTCCCAAAAGCAAGCAAGCCCGACAAGTTTGGTACAGCTCGCGCAGAGTCGCATCATCAGTCCAGCCCAGAAAGCGGACGTTTGGGGGGGCTGTTGCTTTTAGCTGCGCTTCCGACGGCCCGCTTCCGACGATCACGAGCTCGTCTGTCCGATGGCGAAATGCCTCGATGGCGAGATCGATTCTTTTATACGGCACGAGAGCGGAGACCACGAGGCAGAAGGATTGGCCGTCGGATTCGCCAGCCGACACGGACGGCACGTAGAAGTCGGTGTCGACCGGCGGTGGGATTACGGCATCGGCAGCGCGGCCGTAATACTTGTCGATGCGCTCTGCGACATGAGTCGAGTTAGCGACAAAATGATCGACACGGCTGGCCGAGGCGCGGTCCCAGGCGCGAAGCTTCTTTGCCACAGGGCCGTAGAGAAGCCTGGCCTTCAACCCCGAGCCGAAATAGTCCTGAAACCGGTCCCAAACGTAGCGCATGGGGGTATGGCAGTAGCAAATGTGAAGTGCGCCCTCGGCCGGTTGGACCCCTTTGGCGACGCAATGCGAGCTCGAGAGCACGAGATCGAATCCGTTGAGATCGAGCGATTCGATGGCCCACGGGTGAAGCGGCAGATACCAGCGATATAGTTGCGTAACGCCCGGAAGCTTTTGCGTAAAAGCGGTACGGATCGGAAGCGATTCGATCCGGGGGCTCGTAGAGCCCGCCACGTGCAGCAATGTGAAAAGCGTCGCGTCCGGAAAGAGGTCGCAGAAAACTTCGAGTACTTTCTCGCCACCGCGCATGCCGGTGAGCCAGTCGTGGACGAGGGCGACCCGCATATCAGGAGAGAGCGGTCATGTAGGTCTCTTGGATCTGCGCCACCGCCTCCTCCCACGAGAAACGTTCGGCGCGAAGACGGCCTTTCTGCTTTAGCCGCTCACGCGTCGCCTCATCGGTCAGGACTGTCTTCATGGCCTCAGCGATCTCCTCGACGTTATAGGGGTCGACGGTGAGCGCGGCATCGCCCACGACTTCGGGAAGCGACGAAATCTTGGACGTTATCACCGGCGTACCGTTTGCCATCGCTTCGAGCGGCGGAAGGCCGAAGCCTTCATACAAGGATGGAAATACGAAGATGTCGGCGGCGCGGTACAGGGCTACGAGCGTCAGCTCGGGAACGAAGCCAAAGAAACGAACATTGCGGCGCACTTGGTGTCGCTCGACAGCGCGCCGCAGAGAGGGATATTTCGACATTTCGTCCCCGACGACGATGAGGTTGACATCTGAGAACGACGTGTCATCGCGCAGCTTGGCCAAGGCCGCGATCACGCGTTCGACGTTTTTGTGAGGTTTGATGTTGCCGACGAAGAGGGCGTTCCTGCCTGTGAGCTGAAAGCGCTGCCGCAACCGGTCGATCGCGCCCGGCTCGAGCTCCTCCGTCATGATGGGGTCGATGCCGTTCGGGATGACGCGGATCTTCGCTTCGTCGAGATCGAAAAAACCGAGCAAGTCGCGCTTGGAGGCTTTCGAGACCGTCATGACGACCCGAGCTTTTTCGAGCGCTCGGCCGATCATGAATTTCGCGTAATGTTTGGCCGAGGCCGAAGGCAAGTATTGCGGAAACAAGAGGTGGATGACGTCGTGGATGGTGACAACGGAGCGGCACGGCGTAAAAAAGGGAAGCACGTAATGAGGCGCGTGGTAGAGGTCGGCCCGTATTCGCTTGAGCAAGATCGGGATCGTGATGTGCTCCGAGAGCGAATAGTTACGCGCTTTGACGAAGGAAATCTCGAACTTTGAGGATAGGGAGGACAATGAGTAGAGGAGGGCCTCGTCATGCTTATAGCCCAGGAGGTAGTAGTCGTTATCCGAGTCGAGCGCCGGAAGGTGCCGGATCAAATTTCGCAGGTAGGTCCCAATACCGAAATCTTTGATCTTGCGGACGTCGATTGCGATCCGCATGATCCGCTACGCCCTCCATCGGCCCAGATGCTCCATGCAAACTCAGGGAACACTATCACGATTCGGCGCCTGTCGTTTGATTCATCTTGGCGCCGAGTTTCTTGAGCTCGACCGCGAGCTCGCTCTGAAGAACGTCGAACTCGGTCGATGGGCTGAACACGTCAACGAAGGCGTCGCCGCCGAGAATGGAAGGAAGGCGGGCTTTGAGGGTCGCGCTCGACTCTGTGAACCTGACGCCGTGAACCTGCAGCCCTTCGAAGCCTAGCTCTTTCGCTCCGCCTTTTCGAACCCAAACGATGCGCGCCGAGATTTCGAAGAGCTCCGCCTGTCTGTACAGCGAAAGCTTGAGGGTCATATCGTGCCCTTCCACGAGCCGGCGATCGGTGACGATGCAAGCGCCCGTGACCGACATGTTGATGACGAACCCGTAGGCGAGTTTTTGGCCATCCTGGAAGACCGCGGCGGTCGCCGGGGTCCTTACGTCCTTGTCAACGCACTCCCTGCAGGTTGCGGCGACGTCGCTCCAGATAGCTGCGTTCAGTGTAGTTCGTGACGCGAATGAGGGCTTTGTCATAGGCGGAGGCGGCCTCTTGCAATCGGCCGGAGCGGCGCAGAAGGTCCGCCCGTGCGGCGTGGAGAAGATAGTAGTCGCCCAGGCTGGCGATCTGTTCCAGTTCTTTCAGGCCGTCCTCGGGCCCGCGCGCCATGCCGATGGCGGCGGCCCGGTTCAAGGCGACGATGGGCGAGGAGGTGAGCTTCCACAGATGATCGTAGAGCTCGACGATACGTCTCCAATTGGTCGCCTCAGCGGACGCCGCGCTCGCATGACAAGCGCTAATCGCCGCCTGAAGCTGGTAGGGTCTCGTCCGCCGGAGTCGCATCGCGCGATCAAGATAGGTGACGCCGAGGAAGATTTGCTTTTTGTCCCAGATAGTCCGGTTTTGCTCTTCGAGCGTCACGAGCTCCCCTGAATCCGAGACGCGCGCCGCTCGGCGGGCGTCGTGAAGCAGCATGAGCGCCGTGAGGCCGAGAGCCTCGGGCTCGTCGGGAGCGAGCTCGCAGACGAGCTTCCCGAGGCGAATGGATTCTGATGAGAGCTCTTGTCGAACGAGCGCGTCGCCGGCGCTCGCTGCATAGCCTTCGTTGAAAATGAGGTGAAGCACGGCGAGCACGCCGTCGATCCGCTCCGGAAGTTTAGCGGCGTCAGGGACTAGATACGGGATTCCGGCAAGGCGGACCTTTTTTTCGCTCGCACGAGCCACTGCGCCATCGTCGGTTCGGGGACGAGAAACGCGCGCGCGATTTCTCGCGTGGTCAACCCTCCGAGCGTGCGCAGCGTGAGAGCCACCCGAGCTTCCAGAGAGAGTGCGGGGTGGCATGCGGTGAAGATGAGCTTGAGCTGATCATCGGCAATATCAGAGTCGTCTTCGTCGTCGGGTGCGGGCGTCGAGCGCGGAACCGTCATCCTGATCGAAATTCAGGATCGGCCGGATCTCGATCGAGCCGTGCTTCGCCGTCGGGATCCGCTTCGCATATTCGATCGCGTCGTCGAGATCCTTGCATTTGAGAACGTAGAGCTTGCCGAGCTGTTCCTTGGTCTCCGCGAACGGACCGTCGATCGTCGTGGTCTGGCCGTCGCGCACCTTCGCGGTTGTGGCCGCGGCGACGCCCTCGAGCGCGTTGCAGACTGGAACATGCCGTTTTTCTTGACCTCGTCGAAAAACGCGAAATAGGCCCCCATATAATCGTCGAACTCTTTTGTGCCGGGTTTCGGTTCCTTCGCCTCGTCGGAATAAATCAGCATCGCATATTGCATGTCGTTTCTCCTTTCATCCCTTTCATTTTGGAGACGAACGAGGTTCTTCTAGGTCGACCGTCACGCCATAGAGTCGAGCAGTTCTTGCCAGGAATCAAGCTCCCGGGAGGGCGCGACCTTAGCGGCGAGCTTTTCACTGGCGAGCTCGAGCCTCCTGTAGAACACATCGTCATGCTCCGCCCGCTCGAGAAGTGTTGCCAGGCTCCGCGCGTCTCCCGCGGGGAAATATCCCGGAAAGTACGCACCTAGTAGACCTTCGACGCCTGGCACCTGACTCGCGAGGATGGGGGTGCCGAGGATGAGGGCTTCGGAGAGCACGTTCGCGCCGCCTTCGGAGCGCGACGTCAACAAAAGGATATGGCTGCGCGCAATGAGAAGCCTGGCTTCCTTGTGCGAGACCGGGCCGATCCAGCGATAGCGCGTGTTCTTGGTCGCGGTCTCTGTCGCTCGCTTTTCCATCTTTGTAGACGTCGCCGCGCCAGCGTGCACGAGCTGCCCCCGAGACGTTTTCGGAAGCAGGGCCATGGCTTCGGCAGCGAGCAGCGGGTCTTTGACTTCGCGGAGATGTGCCACGAGGCAGGCCTGAAAACAATTGGCCGCCTTCGTGATCGCGCGCGCGATCGGCTGCGCGGATTGATAGATCACCGTCGTCTTCGGGCGCAGCAATGGATCGAGAATATTGAGGGCACCCGGCTGGAGCACGACGATACGCGTCGCAAGCTTGAGCGAGCGGAGAACGGTTTCGTCATCCGGTAAATCTTGATAGAGGTCGGTGCCGGTCATCGCGACCACGAGCGGTTTATTGGGGAAAGACATTTTGAACGCTTCGATCGACCCGGAGCTCTTGCGAGCGTGGAGTGCTATGAGAAGGTCGGCTTCTTCGCTCTCATATTTCTCGAGCATGACGGGATCGTGGCCAAGCTTTCGCAACAACTCTTCCCATCGACGTGCAGTGACCTGGTTTCCGGTCACTTGCCCGTGGAGAGACGGCTCGCTTCCCGGTGTGGTGATCGCGATTTTCATCGTGTTGCTGAATGATCTTGGCTTCTCATGGCTGAAATGGCGTTGGTCTGTGCTCGGCTCGTCGAAACGCGTTCACTAATGGTCTCCTTGTACCAAAAGGCGCAGGGCTTTCCCATAGGTGTCCCGTAAAGACGGGCGAAAAAGATATGCGAGTCCGAGCCCAGCTGCCATGTAGAGCTTCAACAATCCGAGGCGCGGCTGGCCGTAATGTTTCGCGTAGAAGTGCAAGCGGCTGCGCTGGGACTCCACGAACGCCTTGTTGGGAAGCTTTGAGGTCGAGCGGCCTCGCAGATGGGTCACTTCGACATCGGGGGTGAAAACGACCTTCTTCCCTTGGGCGCGGATGCGTGCGCACAGATCGACGTCTTCGGAATAGAGAAAGAACGATTCGTCGAACCCGCCAATCGTCTCGAGCAGAGCCCGGCGCGTCATCAGACAAGCACCGCTCACCCAATCGACGTCCCGTTCGCGCGCGAGTCTGGCCTCGACGAAACCCTTCAGCGGACCGGCGCCGTTGCGATAACCTGCGTTCAGAAGTTTCTGCCAGGCTTCGGCGGCGAGCGACAACATCGCTCCGAAGGACATCTCGAGAGCCCCTTCCGCGTTGCGCAAGCGCGGACCGAGCGCTCCTATCTCGGGCCGCGCCTTCATGTGTGCGACCATCGTCGCGATGGCGCCTCTCGGGACGATGGTGTCGCTGTTCAAGAACAACACGAGCTCCCCACGGGCCCGCCTCCAAGAACAGTTCGATGCCCGCGAGAAACCGACATTCTCAGAGGAGCGTTCGATAGCGACGCTCGGAAACGCGCTCTCGACGAGCGCAACGCTGCCATCCGTCGAGGCGTTGTCTGTGACGATGATCTCGAGCTTGCACCCGTCCGTGTTCTCGAGGATCGAACGGAGACAATTCTCAAGCTCGTCCCGAGCGTTATAGCTCACGATAGCGATGGTGAGCTCCATCAGGCTTTACCTGCGACGCGCTCGTAGAGGGCGCGTGCTTTCTTGGCGGACGCGTCCCAAGAGAAACATTGTTTCCGCTGAAGGCCTCGTGCGACGAGCTGTGCACGGAGCTCCTGGTCGCACCACAGGCACCCGATGGCGTCCGCGAGTGCGCGGACGTTCCCGGGCGGAGCGAAGAGTGCCGCGTCTTCCGCTACTTCGCGATGGACCGGAATGTCGGAGGCAACGAGAGGCGTTTGTGAGGCCATCGCTTCCAAAAGTGGGAGGCCGAATCCTTCCCAGAGGGATGGCGTCACGACGATGCGCGCGGACCGATAGAGCGATACCAAAGCCGCCGCGTCCACATAGCCCAGCTTGTCAACGCTGTCTTCGAGCTTCAGCCGGCGGATAGTCTCGTCGACGCGGGGCGTATCGAGTCCGTCGCCGCCCGCGATACACAAGCGACCATCGAAGCCCCCCTCCCGCAAAAGCGCGAGCGCTTCCAGGAGCCTCGGGAGGTTCTTGCGCGGTTCGAGCGAGGCGACCGTGAGAATGTAGTCTTCTCGCGCGGAGGGCGCGACCGGCTTGGTGGGGCCCGAGAATCTGCTGTCGAGTCCCGCGTGGATGACGGTTATCCGCTCGGGAGGGACGTCGAGCTTGTCTCGGACGTCACGTGCCGTCGTCTCCGAGATGGCGATGACGGCGTCGGCCTTTTTTACGTGGGAGCGGACTAGGCTGACATAATCCCGTCGAATCTCCCGGCTCGTGGCCTCGGGCTGCTCGAGAAAGAACAGGTCGCATATAGTAATGATGGTGCGGCCGCGACGGCAGGGCAGGATGAGGGGGCTCGGCGAGTGAGCTACGTCGAAATGCTCGCCGGCGAGCCAGTCGAGTGACGGGATCTCGAAGCGGTGCCAGAGCACGTTCAGAACTCGGACGGGAACGCGGCGGTCGACGAGCCGGAAATTATCCGGTCGGGGCCGCGGCTCGGGGCGCTCTTTCCAGGAGCTCGAGAACAGTACGTAATTGTTCTCACGGTCGATGCGGCCTAGACCTCCGACGAGTCCCTCGAAGTAACGGCCGACGCCTGTCGCGCGTGACAGCGCTGGACGGAAATCGACTCCGATGGTGAGCTTCGCCATGTTTGTGCGATGTTAGCATTTCACGCAGCCCTCCCGTCCGTTAGCGGGGCCTGGCAGTACATATGTTCGCGCGATAAAATAACCCGTTTGGCCCGCTACGCGAGAAAGAGGGTAGATGAATATTTCAGTTGTAGGAACCGGTTATGTCGGCCTCGTGGTATCCGCTTGTCTGGCCGAGAACGGGAACCATGTTATCGGCGTCGATATCGATGAAGAGAAAATTGCTCGCTTGCAGCGCGGCGAAACCCCGATCTACGAGCCGGGGCTTGCGGAGCTAGTGAAGCGGAACGTCGACGAAGAACGTTTGAGTTTCTCGACGAATTTCGATAGCGCAGTGCGCCAGTCGAAGATTCTCTTCATCGCCGTCGGCACCCCGACGAGTGAAGATGGTTCCGCGGATCTGTCGCACGTTCTCGGCGTTGCCGAAGGCATCGGCCGCGCCATGGACGAATACAAGATCGTCGTCCTCAAGAGCACGGTCCCCGTGGGCACGAACCGCGCTGTCGAGAAGGCCATTGCGGGAATCACCCGCCACCCGGTTGCCGTCGTCTCGAACCCGGAGTTCTTGAAAGAGGGCGCGGCGATCGACGACTTTCTGCGCCCCGACCGGGTTGTTGTGGGCACGGACGATCCCGCGGTGGCGGAGCTCATGAAAGAGCTCTACCGGCCCTTCATGCGTACCGGTAATCCCGTCCTCGTGATGGACCCTGAAAGCGCCGAAGTCACAAAATATGCCGCCAACGCGATACTCGCGAGCCGCATCAGCTTCATGAACGAGATCGCACGGCTGTGCGAGAAGGTCGAAGCAGATGTGGCGAACGTGCGCCTGGCTCTCGGAACCGATAGCCGCATCGGACACCCTTTTCTTTTTCCCGGCGTCGGTTATGGCGGGTCCTGCTTTCCGAAAGATATCCGCGCGCTTCTGAAGACGGCGCGCGACGCCGGCGTCAAGCTCGAGCTCATCGAAGCCACGGAGCGGGTGAACGAAGCTCAGAAGATTTATCTGGTCTCTAAGATCCGCGATCACTTTGTCGATGGCCTGAAAGGAAAATGTCTCGCGGTCTGGGGGCTTGCGTTCAAGCCCCGCACCGATGACATGCGCGAAGCACCGGCGCTCGCGCTGATCCATGCTCTCGTCGATGAAGGGGTCTCGGTCCGCGCCTACGATCCCGAAGCCATGGACGAGGCGCGCCGGCATCTCGCAAGCGTCGAAGGCAGCGTGACGTATTGCAAGAAGAGCTACGAGGCTTGCGACGGCGCCGATGGTCTCGTGCTCGTCACCGAGTGGAACGAGTTCCGCGAGCCCGACTTCGGCCGCGTCCGCGACTTGCTCAAAGAGCCCGTTATCTTTGACGGGCGCAACATCTACAATCCAGACAAGCTGAGAGATCTCGGGTTCACCTATTTCGGCGTGGGGCGTCGCTAGCGTGGCCGCGCTTCTTGTCACCGGGGGAGCCGGCTATGTCGGCTCCCATACGGTGCGCGAGCTTCTCGAGCGTGACGAGCGTGTCGTTATTCTCGATGACCTGAGTGCTGGCCACGTCGTCGCCGCGGGCGGCGCCGAGATCGTGCGCGCGGATTTAGCCGGGCCAAACATAGCGGAGTCCCTCGACGAAGTGCTCGGCCGCGAGTCTTTCGACGCCGTTCTTCATTTCGGCGCTAAAGCCTATGTCGGGGAATCGGTCGAAGATCCCGAGAAGTACTACCGGAACAATGTCGGCGGCGGGCTCGAGCTCATCTCCGCCATGGTGCGCCATGGGGTGCCGGCACTGATCTTCTCGTCGACCTGCGCGACTTACGGGAACCCAGAGCGCGTTCCCATTGCCGAGGACCATCCACAACGGCCGATCAATCCTTACGGACGGACGAAGCTCGTCTTCGAGTGGGCTCTTCAAGATTTCGAAGTCGCACAAGGCATTCGCCACGTCAACCTGCGCTACTTCAACGCCTGCGGCGCGCACGAAAGAGGCGACCTCGGGGAAGACCATCGCCCTGAGACGCATTTGATCCCAATTGCCTGTGAAGCGGCGATGGGACAGCGCGCCCACCTCTCCATTTTCGGCGATGACTACGACACACCCGATGGCACCTGCATCCGTGACTACATACACGTTCAGGATCTTGCGGTTGCCCACATGCAAGCGCTTGAGCACCTGCGAGGTGGAGGTGCTTCGGCGAGCTTCAACCTCGGCACTGGGACGGGCCATTCCGTTCTCGAAGTGATTGACGCGGTCGAGCGTGTGAGCGGCAAGGACGTTCCTCGCGAGGTAGCACCTAGGCGTTCGGGCGACCCGCCCCGTCTTGTGGCGACGTCCGAGAAAATCCGTCGCGTTTTTGGCTGGGAGCCTCGATTCGCATCGCTCGAGCGGATCGTCGAGACCGCGTGGGCGTTCAAGGAGCATTTTCCTGATGGATACCCAAGCGACTGATTTCTCACGACGCATGGCCCTCTTCGAGCCCTCGCGCTCGGTCACGGAGATTCTTGACCTCGCCGAGCGTCCCGACATTATCTCGCTCGCCGGCGGGCTTCCCGATCCTGCGGTTTTCGACCTCGATACGGTTCGCGAGTCGATGGACCGCGTCTTGCGCGACGAGGGTGCGGCGGCGCTCAATTACGGGCCCAATGCGGGCTATGGCCCGCTTCGTGAGTGGATTGCCGGTCGGATGGATGAGCGCTGCGGCGTCTCGTTGTCGCCCGAGAACATTCTCGTCGTCTCCGGAGGCGTCGACGGATTGAACCTATGCGCGATGGCGCTTCTCGACAAAGGGGATACCGTCCTCGTCGGAGCTCCGACCTACATGATGGCGCTTCACGTTTTCCGCACCTACGAAGCCCGCATCGTCCCGGTCCCGCTCGACGAGCAGGGTATCGACCCGGATGCGCTCGAACAGCGTCTCTCGGAGCTCGACCACAAAGGCGTGCGGCCCCGGCTTCTCTACACGAATCCGTCGTTTCAAAACCCGTCGGGGCGCACCATAGACCTTCCGCGGCGGGAGAGGCTGGTGGAGCTTTGCCGGCGTTACCGGGTGCCCATCGCGGAAGATCACGCTTATGGTGAGCTCGTCTATGACGGCGAGGCGCTCCCGCCGCTCAAAGCGCTCGATCCGGAGAACGTTCTCTTCATCCATACGTTCTCGAAGATCTTCGGTCCGGGCGCGCGGCTTGGCTGGGTCGCGGCGGAGCCCGCGCTCATCAAGCGGCTCGGGCTTTGCAAGCTCGGCACGGACCAGTGCGCCAATACGCTCACCCAACGTCTCGTCTACGACTACGGCACGCGGGGTCTCATCGACGCGCAAGTGCAGCGCTCGATCGAGCTCTACCGAAGCAAACGCGACGCCATGGAGCGTGCAATGACCGCCCATTTTCCTTCGGATGCCAGTTGGGTCCACCCCGGTGGCGGGTTCTTTATCTGGGTCCGCCTGGCCGAAGGTACGGATAGCGAGGCGCTCTTGCGCCGCGCGACCGAAGAGCAGAAAACGGCCTTCGTCGCCGGCCCGCCCTTTTTCCCCGATGGCGGTGGCTCCAACTATCTGCGCCTTTCCTACAGCTTCGTCCGCGAAGACCAAATCGAAGAAGCGATCCGCCGGCTGAGCGGCGCCATGAGCGACTAATTTATTCCCGGATAATGAAAAAAGACCAGCCACAGAGGCACAGAGCCACAGACGGATAAGAAATAAACCCGATCGCGAGGCTTTTAAACCCATAGAGCACCAAGACATCTTCCGAACCTCTGTGCCTCTGTGGCCGTTTTTTCGTTCAATTTCCGCGAATGATTTTGTTGGGATTCGTCAGAAACTGTCCCATGAAGCTGGTAGCTGGAAGCTGAGAGCAGCTCGAAATACGAAGAATCTTGATAGCATGAATCCGACGTGAAAGAGCTCCGCCGCCTCCTTACTTACGCTTGGCCATATAGGGGCCGGTTTCTATTGGCTTGTATTGCGATGTTGGGCTTCGGTGCGACCTCGGGTGGGCTCGCCTATCTCATCAAGCCTGTTTTCGACGACGTCCTGATCCAGAACCAGAACTTGGCGCAGGTCGCCGTGCTCATCATCGTGATCTATATCGCCAAGGGGATATTTTCGTACTTCTCGACCTATCTCATGAGCTGGGTGGGGCAGCGGACGGTCATGGACCTCCGGAACGTCCTCTACCAGCACGTCATCCGGCAATCGGTGAGTTTCTTCAAGAGCCAGTCGACGGGAACGCTCATCAGCCACATCACGAACGACGTCGAGAAGATCCAGCAAGCGGTCTCGGGTGCTATGGGCGACCTGCTCATGCAGACCTTCGCGCTCCTCGGCTACGGCGCGCTCGTGTTCTACTACGATTGGAAGCTCGCCATTTTCTGTTTCGTGATAGCACCCCTCGCGGTCTACCCGCTCGTGACGCTCGGCCGCAAGCTCCGGCGCCGGACGGATACAGGGCTCGAGCGCTGGCGCGACATCACGAACGTTCTGCACGAAACGATCTCGGGAAGCCGCATCGTGAAGGCCTTCCGCATGGAGGCGTCCGAGACGAAACGCTTTGTCGAGGCTACCGACGGTCTCTTCCGGACCAATATGCGCATCACTCGCGTCATCTCGATGATGCCACCCATTATGGAGCTCGTCGGCGGGGTCGGGATGGCGGCAGCCATATGGTACGGGAGCAACCGCATAGCGGCTTCGACGATGACGACAGGCGAGTTCTCGTCCTTCATCGCGGCGCTCTTCATGATGTACATGCCGGTGAAGAAGCTCTCCCGCGTGAATGCCACTCTCCAGCAAGCGCTCTCGGCCGCGAGTCGGATTTTTGCGGTGCTCGACGTGGAATATTCCATCCAGGAAATCGAGGACGCCGTCGAGCTCCCGCCGCTCTCGCGGAGCATCGAGTTCAAGAACCTGGACTTCGTGTATGACGACGGCAAAGGCGCGACGCTTCGCGATGTGAACCTTGCCATCAAAGCAGGGCAAGTCGTGGCTCTCGTGGGCACGAGCGGGGCAGGGAAGAGCACGCTCGTGAGCCTTGTTCCGCGCTTCTACGACCCGACGGGCGGCGTCGTCTTGTTCGACGGCGTGGATATCCGCAAAGCGACCCTATCGTCGCTCCGCGGTCAAATCGGGCTCGTGACGCAAGAGACGATTCTTTTCAATGACACCGTGCGCAACAATATCGGCTATGGCTTGAGCTCGGTATCGGAAGGTGCGCTCGTGGCGGCGGCGGAGGCCGCTTGTGCCCTCGAGTTCATTCGGGAGCTCCCGGACGGCTTCGACACCGTTATCGGCGAGCGTGGCGAGCGGCTCTCCGGCGGCCAGCGGCAAAGGATTGCCATCGCCCGCGCCATCTTGAAAAACCCTCCTATTCTAGTCCTCGACGAGGCCACGAGCTCGCTCGACGCGGAGTCGGAAGCGCTCCTCCAGCGAGCTCTAGACAATTTGATGGCGAACCGCACAACGCTCGTGATCGCGCATCGGCTGTCGACGATTCGAAAAGCGGACCTGATCGTCGTCATGGAGGGTGGCGAAGTGAGGGAGAGAGGAACCCAGGAGGAGCTCCTCGTCCGCTCGGGAGGGGTCTATCGACGGCTCTACGAGCTTCAGTTCTCCGTAGGCGGTGCGGCCGAGCCCGTCACGAGCTCATGAGTAAATGATGCTGAAGAGTATGACAGGGTTCTCTCGAGCTCGAATCGAGAACGACGCCTATGAAGTCGTCGTCGAGATTCGAACTGTAAACCACCGATATCTCGACGTACGGACGCGGGGCTCGGCGGGGCTCACGACGGTCGACAAGAAAGTGCGGGATCGCCTCGCGCAGTCGCTCGGCCGCGGCAAAGTCGACGTCAGCCTCTACCTCAAGCCCAAAGGTGCGAGCACGCACCAAATCGAGGTCGACCGCCCGTTGATTGCGGAGTTCGTGCGGGTGACTACCGAGCTCGGGAAAGAGCTCGGTGTCGAGGCGTCGCTCGAGCTTCGGGATTTGATAGGATTTTCGCCGGCCTTTCAAGTGAAAGAGCGCGACCTCTCTGAAGGCGCTAGCCTCTGGGACGCGCTCGAGCCGGCTCTCGACCAGGCTATCGAGGAGCTCGAGCACATGCGCGCAGCCGAAGGCGCCGAGATGGCGGCCGACCTCGAGCGTCGTTTGAAGGAACTCGCGACTCTAGTCGATGACATCGAAGCGCGTTCCAATACAAGGCGCGAGGAGCGGCGCGAGGAGCTCGAGGCCAAAGTCGCGGAGCTCGTGGGCTCTGCTCTCGAGCCTCCGGCCATCGCGATGGAAGTCGCCCGTCTCGTCGAGCGCGCCGATATCGCCGAGGAGTTAACGCGCTTCCGAAGCCACCTCGAGCTTTGGAAAGGTACGACGTCTTCCTCCGGGCCCTGTGGCAAGAAGCTCGACTTCATCGTGCAGGAGATGAACCGCGAAGTAAATACGATAGGCTCGAAAAGCCAGGACGCCAAGATTGCGGAGCACGTGATTGCGATGAAATCCGAAATCGAGAGAGTCCGGGAGCAGGTTCAGAACATCGAATGAGGACCGTAAGGCGAGGCAACCTCTTCGTGATCTCGGCGCCCTCGGGCTCCGGCAAAACTACGCTCGTTCGGCGCCTCCTCGACACACTCGACGACGTCTGTTTCTCGGTGTCGTTCACGACGCGTCCCGTCCGCGGGAGCGAGCGCGACGGCGTGGACTATCACTTCGTGCCCGAGGATGTGTTCCGCGCCAAAATCGAAGGCGGCGAGTTCCTGGAATGGGCCGAAGTCCACGGCAATTTCTATGGGACGTCGACGGTCGTGACCGAGCAGGTGCGCACCTCGGGGGAGGACATTCTCATGGACGTGGACGTCCAAGGCGCTGCCCAAGTGAGCAAGGCCCAGCCGGATGCCATCTCTCTTTTTGTCATGCCTCCGTCATTCGACGTTCTGGAAGAGCGGCTCCGCGGACGGCGTCAGGATTCGGACGAGGCGATCCTGGGAAGGCTAGAAGAAGCTCGCCACGAAATTCACCATTACAAGGACTATGATTACGTGCTCATCAACGACAGCGTGGAGCGAACTTCCGAGCTACTGAAGGCGATCGTCCTCGCCGAGAGGACGCGGCCGCGGCTGCTCGAGGAACGTATTCGGCCGATTGTGGAGTCGTTCAAGGATGAGTGAGCGGGACTGGGTGGTGGGGCAGATTCGGGAGCGGCTCCTGTTCTATCGGTCGATGACGAATCTCGGGTTCGAGCGGCGGGCGGTTGCGGTAACGCCGGTCCAAAAGGTCGAGCCGAGTGTTCCGGAGAGGGCAATACTCTCTCGGGAGACGCTCGTGGAAGTGCGGGCGGACCTCGGCGATTGCACTCGCTGCGTGCTTCACGAGAAGCGGACGAACCTTGTTTTTGGGGTAGGTAATCCTAGCGCTGATTTGATGTTTATCGGGGAGGGCCCGGGCTTCGAAGAAGATCGACAGGGGATTCCCTTTGTCGGGCCCGCGGGGCAACTGCTTACGAAAATTATCAGAGCTATTGATTTGAGCCGGGACGATGTTTATATCGCGAATGTTGTGAAGTGTCGGCCGCCTGGGAATCGGGATCCCGAGCCCGAGGAGGTCGAGGAATGTCGGTCGTTTCTTGACCGGCAGGTGGATGCTATTCGTCCTAAGGTCATCTGTGCCCTCGGCCGCGTTTCGGCGTTGAATTTGCTTCGGACGGATGAAGGGATCACCCGGATTCGCGGGCGCATGTACCCCTATCGCGGAGCCAAGCTCGTGCCCACTTTTCATCCAGCTTATTTGCTTCGAAATCCGGAAAAAAAGCGTGAGTGCTGGCAGGACATGAAGCTCATTCGACGACTGCTCGATGGGCAGTTATCCTAGTTATTCCGCTTTCGCGGAGGTGGGACTTCCGGTTCCGCTCCTTCGAACGTTCTCCTACGGGGTGCCCAACCCTCTTTTGAGAGCGCGTCCAGGGATGCGGGTTCGCGTCCGATTTTCCGGCCGCGTGCTTATAGGCTGCATCACCGAGATCTCTGAGGAGTCGCCTGAGCTTCCGACCGACATCACATTACAACCGCTTTTGACGCTTCTTGATGAAGAGCCTGTATTGACGCCGTCGCAGCTGAAGCTCAGTCGCTTTGTTACGGATTACTACCTGGCCTCACCGGGGCTCGTTTGCCGCGCCATGTTGCCGCCCGAGACACCGCGCGAAGAGAGAGCGCTCTATGAACGCGGTGAGTTGACTGAGACTGACGCGAAAGGTTTGTCGAAGCGAGTTCTCGACGCGCTCGAGCGCCCGATGACCGCGCGGGCCATTGCGAAGGCTGTGTCCAAGAAGAACGTCGCGGGGACGATTGCATTGCTTCTGAGAAAGGGCTTAATCCGCCGCCGGACGCCGAGCGGAACGAAAGGCGGCCGAAAGATGCGCGTGGCCGCGATCACCGAGGCGGGACGGCGAGCGCTCGAGACGGAAAAGCTGCACCTGACAACGTCCCGAATCCTCACGCTTCTTTCGGTCGCCACCGATCCCGTCCCAGTACATACGATACGGGGCGAGCTCTCCATTGAGCGGGGCCCATTTCTGGGAATCGCGCAAAAAGGGTACATCGAGCTCGTCGACCAGGCCGTGCTGCAAACACCTTGGCATCGTCTCGCGGCAGAGCCGTCGGCGAAGCTCGAGCTCGCCGAAAGCCAACAGGTGGCGGTCGCCGCGATCCGCGAAGCAATCGTCAAGGGGAGCTTTGAGCCCGTTGTGTTGCACGGCGTCACCGGAAGCGGGAAGACCGAAGTCTATCTACACGCGGCCGAAGACGCACTCGAGCGCGGACGGAGCGTTCTCATCCTCGTCCCCGAGATCGCGCTCACGCCCCGACTTGCAGCACTTCTTTATTCGCGGTTCGGCGAGCGCGTTGCCATCTTGCATAGTGCGCTAGGGACGGGAGAGAGGCGAGACGAGTGGTGGCGTATCCGGCATGGCGAGGCGCGCGTCGTGGTCGGTGCGCGTGCGGCTGTTTTGGCGCCGCTCGAAAATCTCGGCCTCGTCGTCGTGGACGAAGAGCACGAGGGCTCGTACAAGCAGGAAGAAAGCCCGCGCTATCACGCCCGCGACGTCGCGATCGTGCGGGCGCGGGACGACGGCGCCGTAGTGGTGCTCGGCTCCGCGACACCGTCCCTCGAATCGTTCACGGCAGCTCTAGAAGGACGTTACCGGTTGCTCAGCTTGCCCGAGCGCATTGCGAGCCGACCCCTTGCGGCGGTGGAGCTCATCGACATGAAGGAGGTGGTGCGCGAAGAGGGCCCCGACACCATCATCTCGGCCCCCCTTCGCGCCGCGCTCGAAGCGCGACTGAAAGCCGACGAGCAGGCACTCGTGCTCCTGAATCGAAGAGGTTTTGCCGGCCAGCTTCTTTGCCGGCAGTGTGGCCTCGCCCTGATGTGCAGTGAGTGCAGCGTTACGATGACGCTTCACAAGGGCGGATCGCTTGCGGTCTGCCACTATTGCGGACTCGGGCGTCCGAAGCCGACAAAGTGTGATGTCTGCCAAGGGGAGTTCTTGTGCACGGTCGGCTACGGGACGGAGCGGCTCGAAACCCTGGTGAAGGAGATGTTTCCCGAAAGCCGCGTCGCTCGCATGGACCGCGACACGATGCGGCGCAAAGGAAGCTACGAGGTACTCCTCGCAAAGTTCGCGGCACGTAAGATCGACGTGCTCGTCGGCACTCAGATGCTGGCCAAGGGGCACGATTTTCCTGCGGTCACTCTCGTCGGTGTGCTCGGCGCGGATAACGGTCTTGGCGCTCCCGACTTCCGGGCCGCGGAGCGAACGTTCCAACTTTTGACGCAAGTGGCTGGGCGCGCTGGACGGGGGGACCGCCCGGGCGAAGTGCTCATCCAGACTTACCAGCCCGATCACTACAGCTTGCAGTTCGCCCAGGCGCAGGACTATCGGGGCTTCTACGAGTCCGAGAGCAAGTTTCGGCGCGAGCTTTCGTACCCACCCGTCGTGAGCCTAATCAACATCATTGTCGAGGGCCGCTCGATGCAGGAAGCGACGGCGGAGGCCCGCCGTGCCGCGAGTTTTCTCGAGCGTGAACCGGTCGAGGGCGTACGCATTCTTGGTCCGGCTTTTGCTGTGCGCTCGAAAGTCGCGGGTCGCCATCGGTGTCAGATTTTGATCAAGCTGTCGCGCCGCGAGCACGCGCGGCTCCGGCATTGGCTGCGCGGGCTCATGAAAGACGAAACGCTCGCACGCGCGATGCTCGTGGACGTGGATCCGACCACGCTTTCGTGACGAGAGTCAGAATAACTAAGCGAGGTCGCGGAACGCGGCGAGAAACTCACTCCACGAGATCTGGATGGGCTGGGGCGTGAAGCAAAGCGCGAACGTGACGAGGGCGAGAAAACCCATCACGAAGCGGCTTCGCGGGAGAGGCTCATCGTCGAACAGTGTTTTTGGATGCGGACGGCGGATACCGATTGCATAGGCGAGCAGAGCGAAGAAGAGCCATGACGGCGTCAGGATGGCAAGCAGTAAGAGAGAGAAGAAGAAAATAGCCGACAGCCGATGCGCTTTCTCGCGGAAGAGCGCGTAGCTCGCATGTCCGCCGTCGAGCTGGCCGATGGGGAGTAGATTGATTGCCGTCAGGAGTAGCCCGAACCAGGCCGCAAGCCCGATCGGGCTGACAAGAAAAGTTTGCTCATCCGGAAGATCTGGCCACAGCAGCTTGACGGCCCCTTGAAACAGAAGGGGCAGGCCTAGCCCGATGCCTCCGGAATCTGTCTCGACGCTAGGACGTGACGTTGCGACTCCGATGAGCAGTGCCGGTACGCACACGACGAACCCGGCAAAGGGTCCCGCGAGGCCGATATCGATCAGTGAACGCCGGTTCGGAAACGGCGACTTGATCAATATGAAGGCGCCGAGGGTACCGATTAGCGAGATGGGAAACGGCAGGAAGACGGGAAGGGATGTATCGACCCGGTAGCGCTTCGCCGTGAGGTAGTGCCCCATCTCGTGCGTCCCGATGATCAAGAGAATGGTGCAGCTGAAAGGGAAACCGTAGAACAGCCAGTCCCGAAGAGAGACCGAGTCTTCCGCCAAGCGTTCGGGAGCCCAGAATCCCAAACCGTGATAGCCGCCGACATAGAGCGTCGAGGCAATGGTGAGGAGGAAGAAGAAAAGAGGGAGCGCTCGGCTCGTTGCGAACCGAAACAAGACGACAACGACGAGATGCCGGAGCGACAGAGGCGTGCCCGATTCTTTGCTGTCCGCCGCGGCAAGCGCGGCTCAGACTAGATGCGCTAGGATATGTTCTGGAGGTCTTTGCCCGGTTTGAATCGGATCGTTCGGCCGGGGGGGATGCGGACTTCTTTACCCGTGCGCGGGTTGCGACCGATTCCGCGCTTCCTGGGTTTCACCTGAAATACCCCAAAGCCACGAAGCTCGATGCGCTCGCCCCGTTTCATCGAGTTCTTCATTGCGTCCAGCACCGCCTCCACAGCTTTTTCGGCTTTCAATTTCGTGATGCTCGCGGTAGCAGACACCTCGTTGATGATGTCCACCTTTATCATATTGACCTCCCAAGGGATACGGTTTCATTATAAGGAACCGTACTCGGACCTGTCAAGCGTCATCTCCTCTTATCATGCTCTAAACGTTCGAGTTAGGCTGCTCCTTCCGTTCGGTCCGGCGGTGTTATAATTACTTCTTACGGAAGTCTTTTTAGATCAAGGAGATATGGGTGAACACGCTGCCTAGAGTCGCGATCGTGGGCCGCCCCAACGTCGGTAAATCTACCCTTTTCAACCGTATGCTCGGATCGCGCAAAGCGATCGTGGATCCCGTCGCCGGCTCGACCCGTGACCGCAACGCCGTGATCGTGGAATGGGGAGGAAGAAGCTTCGAGCTCGTCGACACGGGCGGGATCATGGAAGACGCTGAGACACCGCTCGACGAGCAGGTCGGCGCACAAGTTGACACCGCGATCGGGCGCGCGGCGCTCATCTGCTGGGTGGTCGACGGACGCACGGGTCCTCTAGCGGAAGAGCAATACATCGCGAAGAGGTTGCGCCAGATTTCCGTCCGCGTGCTGCTCGTCGTAAACAAGATCGATGAAGGGAGCCACATCCCCGAGGCAGCTGAGTTTCACCGACTCGGGTTCGGGGACCTATATGAAACCTCGGCGGAGCACGGACTTGGTGTCGCGGAGCTCATGGATGCGATGGTGGAGCGCCTCGGGGAAGTCCCCGAAGACGATAAGACGGAGGATGTGGAAGAGCTACGCGTCGCCATTACCGGGCGTCCGAACGTAGGAAAGTCGTCGCTACTCAACCGGCTCGTCGGCGAGGAGCGCGCGGTGGTGAGCGCGATGGCGGGAACCACGCGGGATGCCGTGGATACCGTCCTCACTGCGCACGGCCACACCTACCGTTTCGTTGACACGGCTGGCATAAGGCGGAAAGGGAAGACGCCGAACAAAGCGGACCGACTCGGAGTGATGTATGCCGAGCGCGCCATCGAGCGCGCGCAAATCTGCCTGCTCGTATTCGACGCTACGGCAGGCGTGACCACGGAAGACGCGTCCATCGGCGCCAAGATCGAGAAAGCGGGGCGAGGAGCCGTGATCGTTTTCAACAAGTGGGACCTCGTATCGGGCCGCGAAGCAGAAGCCAAAGAGCTCGAGCTCGACACTCGTGAAAAGCTCCCGCATCTCTCTTTTGCTCCCATCGTTTTTCTCTCCGCGCTGACGGGACGTGGCATGAAGGGACTCTTTCCGAGGATCCGCGGGGTCCGCGAGCAGCAACTGGTGCGCGTTCCAACCCCGGAGCTGAATCGTTTCTTGGAGACGGCTGCCGAGCGTTTGCCGCCCCGGGCCCGGGACGGCAAGGAAGTGCGTTTTTATTATGCTGCCCAGACTGGGGTCGCCCCGCCGCGCTTCGTTGTTTTCTCGAACCGCGCCCGCGTCGAGCTCGACGCTACCTATCCGCGCTATCTCGCCCGCCGGCTGCGCGAGGCTTTCGGTTTCGAAGGGACCCCGATTCGCGTCGCGATCCGAAAACGAGGGCGGGCAAAGGACCAATGATTACGCTTGACTTCGTTTCAGGGTCTCATATAATAATTTAGGTACCTGGTTTTAACTTCTATCCTAATAATCCTGTAAGTCAAGACTTAGTATCTTCGCCGTAATTCCTGTGGTCTGAAAGCCGGATCCTTGACCCTCCATGACGAAGGCAGACCTAGCACGCGTCGTTTACGACCGCCATGGCGGCATCTCGAACAAAGAAGCCGCCGGGCTCGTGGAGCTCATGCTCGAGCTCATCAAGAAGGGTCTCGGGGACGGCGAAAAAGTACAAATCAGCGGTTTCGGGACTTTTCTCGTGCGGGAGAAGAAGGAGCGCAAAGGGCGCAACCCCCAAACGGGAGAGGAGATGATCCTCCGCTCTCGCAAGTCGGTCGTTTTCCGGCCCTCCAAGAATGTCCAAAACGGCTTCTCGTGAAAGCAGGTCGCCGTTAAATGGATTCCATGATCCCGAGCAAACTTTTTTTCAAGATCGGGGAAGTGTGCGAGCTCACCGACACCCAACCTTACGTGCTTCGTTACTGGGAGTCGGAGTTTCCGGCACTGACCCCCGCCAAGAACAATTCAGGCCAGCGCATTTATCGCCGTCACGACATCGAGACGATCCAGCGAATCAAAATGCTCTTATACGAAGAGGGATTCACAATCGCGGGGGCTAAAAAGAAGCTGGAGCAAGAAATGAAAGAGCAATCAAAGGGCGCGGTGCCAACACCGGCGGCTAAGAAGTCGAACGGTGAGGCCACGTTCGATGACGAAGTCAAAGAGATCAAGGCAGAGCTACACGGAATACTCGAGATGCTCGACCGCGATTTGACGGCGAGCCAGAAGTAGCGTTGAAGTTGATCTGACGACGTGCTATCGTCGCGATCCTACCGCGCGACCCTCCACGAGGACGGCGCAACATGCGGAATGGGATCGGGACGTAGCGCAGCCTGGTAGCGCACTTGCTTGGGGTGCAAGTGGTCGTCGGTTCAAATCCGGCCGTCCCGACCATTCTGAGACCCACGTTTCAGATGGGTAGTTGAAGGGACGCTACCCGAAGCTTCGAGCTCCAAAACGGCCAAACGGAACAACGGCAAACGGAAGGAGTGTCGCCATTCTGGACATCCTGGTCACGAACGATGACGGCGTGCACGCGCCTGGGATCAAGGCGCTTGCTGAGAAACTTCGCGAAATAGGCGACGTCACCGTTGTGGCGCCTTTGCGCGAGATGAGCGCCGTGAGCCACGCGCTAACGATTTCGGCACCGCTGCGATTCGAGCACCTCGAAGACCGGACGTTTTTCGTGGAAGGCACACCCGCGGACTGCGTGAACTTGGCCGTTGGAAAGCTTCTACCGAATCGCCCGGACATCGTGGTCTCGGGCATCAATCGCGGCGCGAACGTGGGCGACGACATCGTCTATTCGGGAACGGTGGCGGGAGCGCGCGAAGCGGCGATGCTAGGCGTTCCGTCGGTCGCCATCTCGCTCGCGAGCAAGGACGAAGATGCCGACTACAGTGCGGCTGCAAGCTTCGCCGCCGAGGTCGTGCGCACCTTAGCCGAGAAGAAGGACTGGAGCCGGAGGACCTTCTTGAACGTCAACGTCCCTAGAGGAAAGGTTCACGGTGTCCGCGTCACGAGCCAGGGACGGCGCGACTTCTGGGCCAAAGTCGAGGAGCGCGTCGACCCGCGCTCACGCGTGTACTACTGGATCAAACAAGGCTTCAGCCGCTGGGAAAAAAACGGAATATCGGACATCCATGCACTCCGTAGCCACTACATCTCTGTCACGCCCCTCCAATTCGACTTCACGAACTACAAAGCGCTCGACGAGCTCGCGTCCTGGGATCTCCGCTTCAACGGCACGAAGTAGCTCCACCGCGGCGATTCAAGTTTTTTGCACGCGACGCTTGAGCTCGGTTCCTACGTTCGATTACAATGAGCGATCCCAAGAAGCCAACGACGGGGGAGAAAACTATGAGCAAGGCATCGGAATTACCACCGCCCGTACCAACGCCACAAGCCGCGAGTTCCGGAAAAGCACAAGTGGGCGGTATGGACGAAAACGTTGCTGGAGCGCTGTCCTATCTCGTGATCATCGCGATCGTTTGGTTGATCCTCGAGCCCTACAAGAACAATAAATTTGTGCGATTCCACTCGATCCAGGCGATTGCGCTTTCAGTCGTCTCGATGGGGCTCAAGATCGTGCTCGGGTTCATCCCCATCCTGGGCTGGATCGTGCTTATGTTCCTACCGCTCGCGATGTTCGTGGTCTGGGTCATCTGCTTCGTGAAGGCGTTCCAGGGCCAGATGTTCAAACTCCCAGTCATCGGAGATTTCGCTGAGCAGCAAGCGAATCCTGAATAAGCGCCGACATCCGGAGAACCGCTTCTGACCAAGCGCGTTCCGGTGTAAACTAATAGCCTTGCCTAGGTCGGGGCGTGGCTCAGTTTGGTAGAGCACCTGGTTCGGGATCAGGGGGTCGGAGGTTCAAATCCTCTCGCCCCGACCAATTAAATCAATAGTTTACAGGCGCTAGGTGGTACGGTAAAAGGCGAATAGGGGGCACCTAGGGGGCACGATGCGGACTTCCGGAAGACCGAGAGAGAAGCATGCAAAAGCATGAGC